>SERZ01001209.1_pt1 | contig 15191 bp, 12 predicted proteins | sample 3171461 | NCBI WGS metagenome assembly SERZ01 (sample SAMN06051861, study PRJNA518727) | freshwater metagenome | biome: subpolar coniferous forest; feature: holomictic lake; material: water; isolation source: holomictic Lake 227, 6 m depth | place: Canada: near Kenora, Ontario | collected... | reverse complement strand
TAATTTGGTTATTAAAGTTTGCTTGCCCTACCACGTCTAAGGGAGCAACAGGGCTCGATGTGCCGATACCTAATTTACCATCTGAAGTCCATTTACCTCCTGGTAATGTAACGTTACCCGTAAGAGTAGGACTAGATCCGCCTATTTTTGTTGCTATTGAACTATTAACCGTCTGAAAAAATAAATAATCGTTATTTATTGCTGAAGCAATTTTTCCTAAAGTATTTAAGTTTACCGGAGCACTACCCTGAATAGTTGTATTAAAATTATTTACTGCGGTTGTTGTAAAAGCGGTAGTTGCTATTTGAGTTGAATTACTTACGGCCGAAGCTGTTGGGGCATTAGGAATGCCAGTAAAAGTAGGACCTGAAATTAAAGCAAATTCATCCCCATGTCTACCATCTAATAAATCTACATTCAAATTAGTGACAACATTTGTTGAAGTAACAACTAAAGGCGCCGTTCCTGAAGCAACTGAGGAAGTTATTACTGTTCCTCTTATTGTGCCATTAACGTCAAGATTATATGCAGGTGTTAATGTTCCAATACCTAATTTACCATCTGAAGTCCATTTACCTGTTCCAGGGAAAGAAATATTTCCGCTAAATGTGGGGCTACTCGCACTAATAAAATCAGAGGCGTGTTTACCGTCAAGAAGATCGGCATTAAGATTAGTTACAACTGTGGTTGAACTAACTGTTATTGGAGAAGTTCCTGTTGTTTGATTTAGATCAATTGTTGTAGCACTAATACCCCCTACAATATCAAGTTTTGCTGTTGCCGCAGTTGTTTTTCCGATAATAACATTACCGCTTTTATCAATTATAAATGGGGTTGTATCAGGATTTGAACTATCTTCTACGGTGAAAGCATTACCAGAACCCAATTGAGTAATTGTAACCCCTCCGCTAATATATGCATCTCCCCAGACTGAAAGTGCAGTATCTGTAATATGCGTATATCCTCCTGAAATAGATCCAACTCCAAAATGAGATCTACCATGTCCTATTGGACATATTGATAGAGAGTTTATTGGACTTAAAGAAATACCAGAATTAGTTCCTGAATTAAGTACCCAGTTATTAGAAGTACCTAAATCTCCAGAAAGAGAACTACCGGCAACTACCTCAAATTTTAATTTACCTACATTTTCATGCCAAGTAACATTAATACCGCTATTAAAGGTGTTATCAATTATTGCTCCTCTATTACCATAACTTGTACCTGCAAGAAGGCTTAGTGTATTACCTGTTAATAGATGAACAGATTGATATGCAGTATTCCACTCTAAACTATTTCCATAATTGTCTGTAGTTATAATATTACTGACGTGGGTATTTGAGAAGGTTATATTAGTAGGTAAGCTGAAAGAAGAATAGAAATCTCCAAAAGAGATCTTCTTTGTTTCTAAACTCGCACCAGACCCGTTAACACATACAAGCCAATCATCGTTAGTAACCGAACCTGGATAAAGCCTTGAAAGTTCTGTAATTCTTTTGTTTGCCATCTGTTATTTTTATAATTTTAAATATTTATAACGCCTCTATAAACAATAACCAACCTGCTGGATGAACAAGTTTTTTAAGCGTTTCCCTAATATTAGGATATTCAGATTCTGGTAAATTAGTTCTTACTACATAAGAGAATAATTGATAATAATGGTCATCCTGAATTCTATCTGTATTATCAGAAGTATATAAAGCCTCTGCCTCTGTTTGTAGTGTAGGATCGTCCCAAGTTGTATGACCTGCAGGAATAGGTGCTTGAGGACCGCCATTTAAAATTCCTCTATTACTGAGATATTGGCTCGATTCAATTAAACCTGACTGAGAAGTCCACGTTACACCATCATCACTTGACGTTACGCACTTCCCTGAGGTGCCAACAGCTACAAGAAGACTCCCGTTCCAACAGACAGCATTTGCATCACCACCAGCAAGAGCAGTGACGAGACTTGGCCGAGAAGTCCATGTTACACCGTCGCTCGACGTAGCACATACTCCAACTCCTACATATCCAACCGCTACAAAAACACTACCGTTCCAACAGACATCATATGCAACACTTTCACTACCAAAAGCAGTTTCGAAACTTGGCCGAGCAGTCCACGTTATCCCGTCGCTCGAAGTAGCACACTTTCCACCGGCTCCAACAGCTACAAGAAGACTCCCGTTTGAACAGACAGCATATGCATCACTTACACTACCAAAAGCAGTTTCGAAACTTGGCCGAGCAGTCCACGTTACGCCACCGTCGCTCGATGTAGCACACTTTCCGCCGCCTCCGACAGCAACAAGAACACCATTTATTGAACAGACAGCATATGCATAATTACTATCAAAAGCAGTGGCGAGACTTGGTCGAGAAGTCCACGTTACACCGTCGCTCGAAGTAGCACACGCGCTGTAGTCTCCAACCGCTACAAAAACACTACCGTTCCAACAGACATCCCATGCAGCATTATTTGCACCAAAAGCAGCAGTGTAACTTGGCCGAGCAGTCCACGTTACACCGTCGCTCGAAGTAGCACACGCGCTGTATACTCCAACTGCTACATATCCAACCGCTACAAAAACACTACCGTTCCAACAGACAGCCCATCCAGTACTTTCACTACCAAAAGCAGCAGTGAAACTTGGCCGAGCAGTCCACGTTACGCCATTATCACTTGACGTAGCGCACTTCCCTGCAGAGCCAACAGCAACAAGAACACCATTGCTTGAACAGACAGCATATGCATCATTTCCACCAAAAGCATCTGCCGAAGTTGAACCTGAAATAACGTTACAACTAAAAGTATTCTGATTAGCTAATGTGCCAGATATAGACGTGCCTACACCGAAACTTCCATATACATTTGAAAGCTCTATAATTGCGATTTCATTATTTGCTGGATCGACATTTACAGTTTCGACATAAGCAAAGTAAGCGGTATTTGCGCTATCATATAAAACTCTATTTGCTATTTTTAATAAGTCTCCCTCTGCATCTATTTGAGCTTTTATTTTTTTACTTGTAGACCATCTTCCATCATTAAGATAAAACATGTGGTCTGAAGGTATAAATATTTCTATTTCTTCTCCATATATTGCTCGGAATATAAATTTAATTGAATCTAATGTTCCTTTAGACTTATAAAAGTCTTTAATATTTTCACCTATTACAGACTTCAATCTCTCTTCTGTTGGAGAAACTAATTGATTAGGCCAAAAGGGCATAATCTCTTTAAGCATTCTTGTATAATAATCTGAACCTAAGAATAAACGGTAATCGAAAGAGTAATCTATATCATTATAGTTACTCAAATTGTTCATTGCATTAATAGGAGTTTCTATTCCAATAGGTGTACCATAAACTTTAGGTAAAGTGTTGGCACTATCTCTTAATGCATCAAGTAGGGTTTTATTAAATATTTCTCCTACATCTAAAGCCGAAGCCATCAATTCTATCGAACCGCTTAAGTGGTTTAATAAAATTTTCTTTCTTGGTAAATTACTTCCTAAGGATAAGTTATCAATATCTAAAGAACCTATTGTAGTTCCATTAATACGAGCTGGCCTAACTAATCTATTTAGGTCATCTCTATAAGCATCTAACTCCATAAGTGGTTCACTTACATCGCCCCCACCTAAATAAGAACCATCCTCACAAAGAAGACAGTGAACCGTAGATATAACTTCTCCTGCGGGCATATCTCCTATAAGAGGTGTATCTGAAGAGATATAAATTTCAACCAATTTGCTTTCAAGAAATTTATAATACGCCTCCATAAATGAAACAAAATACGGATCCTCCATCCTAACAAACATAGGTAACTGTGAACTGATCATAGTCGAAACACGATCATTCGTAAAGTCTAGTTTGCTAACTTCTTGCTTTGCCATTTAATTAAATTAGGGTTCTTATATCGACAACATCTACTGAAATATCTGCATCAAGTATATCTAATATCTGGTGTTCGTAAGCAAATAAATCATATTGGTTCGGTTCTACAATAACTTCAATTCTTCCTTTAAAGTCTGGATATTGTTCACTTGTTTTATCAGTCTGTGATGTTTTGAATTTATATATTGTTATAACTCCATTAACATAATCTATACTACCAATATTCTCTCCCCCAGTCTGAACTGTTTCATAATCTCCAGATACTTTAACTACTTGAAGATTATTTACGAATTTAGGATTTATTGCTAATTCACATCCACCAACTCCATTGTAAGTAAACTTAGAACTTTCAATAACTCTTTGAGCTTTATACCTTGTAGTTAAGTTATAGCTTGCATGAATATTTACGGGTTGCTTAATTGCATTAGAATACTTTAATACTACATTAGTTGAAAGTGTATTAAATGTTGGTTCGAATAGTTGTTTCAATTTTAATGTTAGAAGATTGCTAACAATCGAAGAATCTATAGCATCTATATTACTTGAAATATTCGTGTAATAGAACGGAGATGTGAAATCGTTAAGATATATTTTAGCATAGGAAGCTATTTCAGAAGCAACAACTTGAGAAATATACGCCGCAGTCGTACTGGTTAATAGAGGATTATACTTGACATTACAAGAAGGTATAATATAGATATAATCTGGATCAACTATTTCTGTTTGAACAGTAATTACATTTTTCTTACCTAATACTTCCGCTCTTATATACTCTTTTGCATAGTTACTTAGAATCTGTCCTATTTGTGGTCTTAGTGCGATAAACACTTTTCCGTATATAGGAGGATTTGAAGTTTCGCCGCCCCATACTTTAATTGCTCTAATATTAGGATACATTTTCTTAATAGCGGCGTAATAGTCTTCTGCTGTAACACATCTTCCTTGTGCTTGATAATTAGTAGGGGCTAAATTCTTTATTGATTCTATTCCCTCTCTTTCTGTAGCACCAGAACTTTTAGATATTTCTATTGAACTCATTTTTATTGATCCAGTAGTTCCGCTTGTTTCTCCTGTAACTGTTTCTAATAAATTAAATACTCCATTGACAGCGACTAATTTAAGAACTCCATTTACATAATCCCATATCTCAACTTCACCAGAAGCCTTGCTTTCATTACCGTAAACAGTTTCCCCGTAAATGAACGTAGACTCATAATCTTGTACTAATTCCAGTACACGATAATTTACTGGTGTAGCAACTAAAGAAATATCTTCAACTATTTCTGATGATAAAGACCAGCTATATGTTTTTGAAAGTGACGAGAAAGATTTACAATTATTAGCATCTGAATTAACAACAAGGTAATCTAATAGAATTATATTTCCTAATTCAATTGCTTTACCTATATTACCACCATCTCCAAATTTTATTTCGTATTTACTATCTTCAACTTCATGTACCCAATAAACTGTATCAGTAGCCGTAACAGTTTGTAATTCAGAAGCAGGTATAAATGTAGTTTTTCCTATATTTGTTTTTGAATTTTGTACTATTACGACAAGGGTTGAAATATCAACATTGCTTGCTGGTATTATGTAATGTTCAACCGCAGAATTAGTCGTTTGTGAGGCCGGGGATTCCATAACTTCCCACTGATAAGAAATATGTGTTCCTTCTTTAAGAGGAACAACACTTTTACCGTAATACCATGCGGTAGAAGTATCCTTTGCTGAATTGTGTGTTAAGATATTATCCTCAAGTGTTGAAAATATATATTGTGTACTATTAGAACTAGACGTAAATGAAGAATACTTTTTAAGAGTTAAATTTTGTGGAGCACTGCCTGAGGGTGCTTTCTTAATATAAACACCTAAATCAACATATACTTCAGCACCCACTCTTGAAGAAGGTGTATAACCAAGCATTTTTGCTCTTGAAACAACTGATTCTCGATATATTGCTGTATCTAAAAACATTTCATTAGCAATCATATTAGCATAGTATGAATTATAATGTGTGTTATATGCTAATAGGTCTATAAGAATAGATAAGGAGGATCCTTCAAAGTCATAATCTTTGAATTGGGCTTGCGCCCTCATAAAGTCTTTTAAATTATTCTTAATTTTATCAAAATCAAGTTCTGATACATTTAGATTATTTTGCGCCATTTATATTTTTTTAGGTGATCATTTCTAAGAATAATCCTACAGACATTATATATTCTTGGTTTATAATTTCGTAAGTTATGGTTACATCATATCCGTTTAAATCATAGTTAGGATTAGTTATAATATCTTTAACGTCAATTCTCGGTTCATAATTAGTCAGAACTGTTTCTATGTGTTCTCTGATTGCATCTGAAACTGGAGGACATATTTGTTCAAAAAGGAGGTGGTATACACCACACCCTTTTCCTGGGTCAAATCTTCTTTCGCTAAATCCGGTAAGAACTAAATTCTTAATAGCTTGCTTAATCGCAACTTCATTAGTTAATCTACTTATATCACCTGTATTAGGGTGAGGTCTAAAGGTTAGACTGAAGTCAGAAAATTTATCTCCTACTGTTTTACTTCTCATAATTATATGTATTTATAAAACTTTACAGATATTAATTTATAAAAGTATTAGGTGAACCTTGTGTCATTTTGTCTCCACACGGGGAATCCTTATCTCCTACTCTTACAGCGTTTCTATTATTAGTAATTACATTAGGAGACCCCTCTACCATATGGTCTATATGTATAGGACAATTATCTAAATCCCATAGTCGAGTTTCTGGTAAATTATTAATAAAGACATTAGGAGACCCAGTTGTTATTCTGTCCCCCATTGAATCCTGATCGTGAAGTCTGCAAGCGGCTCTCATTAGTTCCTTAATTTTTCATCACAATTAATCATAACAGAATATGGAATATCTAATTCAGAATCCCATTCTTTTTTATTACTTGTTAGGTTAATATGCTTATCAGTTTCTAAATTATAATTACCTTCAACTTTAAACTTTATATCACCTTTAAAAGTTATAGTTTTAGTTTCAGGATTAAAATCAATATAATCCATTAGAGCCATTAAATTATAGAATTTATTCGATTCTATAATATCTATTTCTTCTTTTATATATAATTCCATTATGATGTTTTAGTTGAAATTACATTACCTTTATAATCTTTAACTGTGGTGGTAGTTGTACCATCGTCATTAAGTGTTTTTGTAGTTGAGTTTCCACCAGTTGAAATATCAGTTTTTAGTGTTGCCTGATATTCTGAAGCAGTCATTTTACCACTTTCGGTTACTATAATATCATCGTGTTGAATTACTGATCCTGTAGGGTCAATAAACGCATTTTCCGTAGTCGCTGTTGGCATTTCTATATTTATACTTGCCTCAGGTACTCTCAAATTAAGCGCATCACTTGTATAAGAAATAGAGGTAGACAGAGAATTAATAGAAGAAATTGCCACAATTGTAGAGTCAGATATATTACTCATAAAAGACATACCAGAGTTAGAAACCAAATCTGTTATATAAGAGGAATCTGTACTTATAGAAAGACAATTTGATGAAGCAGTAAATGACGAATTAGAATTATTAGATATACTTAAAGAAACATCAGCAATTTCTTGGTATGCATCAGCAAGAACATTCTCTCCTATTAATCTTAAATCATTTGCCGCTTGTAATGCTGTATTGTATGTTTCATTAGCTATTGAAGTTATCATACTCGCCTTTGACGAGACTTCATTTACGCTATCACTAATTGCTATTGAAGTCATACCTATTGCTTGAGAAATACCAGAAGTTAAAGACTGTAATTGATTTGTCGAATTATTAACTACATTTATTGCCTGACCTGCTATTGACAATGTTTGATTAGCAACTGAATTAATTAAAGAGACATTTCCTATTGAAACTTCGATTGGAGTATTTACTAATCCATTTATTGTTGATAGAACCGAATTAGCCGATCCTATTGTTTGATTAGTTATTGAATTAATAGACCCTGAAACAGTATCTAAAGTATTACTAATAAAATCTCCGACCGAATTAACCATTGAGGAAGCTTGATTCGCAATACTCATAGATTGTTCTGCAATTGTTTTTATTGAATATGCGGTATCCTGCGCTTTATATGCTAATTCTTTTACTGTACCAGCTAAATCTGAAGCAGTTGAAACGCCTATCGCAACTACTTTTGTTAGAGTTGCGGAAGCACTAGTAATATTTGAACTTGCATCGCTTGCTACCTTTACTGAATCAGCTACAATTTGTTTTGCTTTGGTGAGGGTATCTGAAACAGAAGACTTAGCCGTATTTATGGAAGACATTGCTGAATCTACTGTTTGATTTGCGGTTGATAGAGATTGCTTTGCTTGATCTATTGCTGAATTCGCTGAAGTGCCTGCATTACCAGCCGCTTGTTGTGCGCTTGCTACTGCTGGAGTAGGAGAAGTTGTTGGGGTAGCCTCTCCTGAAGAATTTTGCCCAGTAGGCATTCCGTGTGGATGTTCGTGTGGAGGTATAGGGTTAGTAAACTTTCCGTCTCTAGGCTTTCTATTCGGTGCGGGTGGGTCAACAGAAACACCACAATTTAAGAAAATCATAGTAGCGTCCATGTTAATAGTTCTTCCGGGGCAGTCGCATTTAATATTTATATCTCCCATTAAACTTGAAGTATAAATAGTCGGATAAGACCAAATAGCATAATAATTACTACCCTCACAAATTTGATTTTGATCTTCCATAACAAGGCTATACGATGAACCCCCTACCGTTTTTCTTTCTGTATTAATTGTATATTCTTTTCTGTCGAGGTGGTTAATAAAGAGACTGTCCCCGACTGTTTTATGCATTTTCGTTCCGTTCGCTTGAACTTCATCATACGTACCTGAACGATGAAAATTATGAAGTCTTTCGAAGTATTTTGTGTCATCTACTTCTTTAATATGTCCAGATTCAGACTCTTCAACTTTATTGAAAGGATATAAGGTGTTATATACTGAAATAGGATCAGGTTCTCTCCAAATATATTCTACAATAGAAGTTCTTACTTTCTTTATAGCATTCTGAATTTTCCATAGTAACTGCTGATCTTTTCTCGGATCGAATTCAGATTCATCTCTAGCAAGTCTGTGTGTGTCAGGTTCTTGCCCATGCTTTGGATAAATATTCTTCGGTTTCAAATCCTCTTCATATTCTACATCCCTAAGTGAGGTAGAAGAATTATCAATAGGTTTTAGTACAAACCCCTTTTCTATATTAACAGGTCGTGTTGGTAGAAGATCGTTAGCCGCTGTAATCCCAACTGGATCGAAAAATCCATTTTGTGCTGTAGGAAGCTTGCCAAGATTTTTTGTTCCTTCTTCTATAACTCCTGGCATTGTGCCAAGCATTATAGGATCCTGGCATTCATCACCATCTCTATAGAAACCAAATACCCACGTTCCTTCTTTAGGGGGCAATATTTTAGTCTCAGAAGTTAGCGGAACAACCGGTAATGCCCAAGGAAGATCGTTCGTTGGAATACTTGTTCCTGTTTTAGCATCTGTATGAATTCCCATTATTCTTACTTTACACCTTCCTAAGAATAACGGATCCATTCTATTTTCAACAACTCCTTGCCACCAATAAAATCCATCTCTGCCATAAAAATTATTAGGCATTACCAACCCTCCATATTTTTGTAAGAAACTGGTTCAACGAATAGATCTTTAACAAATTCTGCACCTAAAGAGTACGACATATCAGAGTCACCAGGTTTAATATATAAACAGTGCTTTAATCGTGTAACCAAATAGTTACCTGAAATAAATCTATCATCGAACCTTCCGCTCTTTTTGTTAATTAATTCTGTATTATGTGAAATATGCGGTTTATAAAACTCTATCACTTTACCTAATTGTATTTCATCTGTTCCTGGTATATCATTCATACTTAGACTGAAGTTATTCATTTGCTGAATTTTAAAACTTCTTCTCCAAGCGCAATCTGTTATCATAGAAACATTTGAAAGTTCATCTTGACTTTCTCTTTTTTTAATATACGGAACGTCTTTTCTTCTTGGCATAGATTCTGATCCTTTTGCCATATCATTATCTAAGCTTTTTTTAGGATATATTTTTTGAGGGAAATAATTTACTGCCGCAGGCATACGAGGCATTTGCATAGGTTTAGCCTCATCTTTTGCTACCTTAGTATAAAACTTCTTAGATGCTTCGTCAGGCTTAAGAAAATCTTCATCATGCACAGGTTTAGAAATAACAAATTTCTTTCTTAGCGGATCGTGATAAATCCAATGTTGTTTATATTGACCGCTGTTTGTATTATTAAGGACATTACCATGCTTCTTGAATTGAAAGTCTTCTATATTCTTAGAATATGTCGCAATATCTACTCCCCCGCTAATTTTTATATCATCCTTTTCTAAGTTTTGCATTTCGAAAGTTAACTTAAAAGTAGGAGCTTGTTTTATTAATGTCTTTAAAGACTTAAAATAGAATTTAGGACCTTGTGATTTATTGCTTGCTTCATAGAAAACAAAGTCAGCATCGTTATCTTTATTGATAGCCTTATTAGTAGCAAGCCAATTAATTGTTTTAATAGGATTCCAATTAGGAAGAACTATTTTAAGAGTTCCTAACGTATCTTCTATTTCTATAGGTTTATCTGTAATAACATATTCATTATAAACAGAATCAACAATTTGCTTAACTGTCTTTGTATTGTATGATCTTGATATCGCAGTATTTAGATTATGAATTAACTCCTGAGAAATAAAATATAATTTAAAGCTTTGTACTTTACCAATTTGAGATCCATCTGAAGATCTATCATCTATTTTATAAATTCGCATTTCATTAAAATCTATCGCAAACTCCTTTTCCCTAGTCGGAACACGAAATCTAATTTCAATAGTTTCGTCACCTACAATAGGAAAGAATTGAATTAATTCCCTCGTATCTGCTATTGTTATATCACCCATAATTTGAGATTGGTATATATCTTCATATATATTAATCTCATTACAAATTTGACTTAAATCTTCTGTTTTAGATTTATCAAAATTAGTCATTTTTAGAGTTTCAATAATAACTCCACTTGGACGGTAAAATTCGTTATTGGTTGCCATTATTAATCCTTAAATATCCGGTTCATTTCTCCCACTATCTGCTGGACGTAATTCTTCTTTATAACATTAATTTCCCTTTTATCTTCATTGAGTCTATACTCCCATTCATAAGTAGTAATAACCCGAGTTAATTTATAAGGATCTGTTGAAAGTAACCACATTTCCCTAGAAATCCAATTACCTTCCTCATCTTCATAATGATGAACTTTTAATTCATCAAAATTCTCTGTATCAATTACTGCGGCTACTGACTCAACACTTCCATATTTTGCGACTATATAATTTTCAAAATCTCTATTGTTTCTTGGCCATTGCGCGTATACATTTATAATTTCATTAGCGTAAAGAATTAGCCAATAATATTGTGTATCACCGTAATACCTATCAGCCAAATCCTCAGGACTTTCATTTTCCCTTATTGTATACTTGTAAAAAATAGAAGACTTGACCACTGTAGAAAGTGATCTTAGTTTAACTCTTTTAAAAATATCAGTAACTACTTTTGTACCTGTTGGTAGGGTATGTTCTACTTGGGGGAAATAGGAAAAATAATTCGTTGAACTCATTTATATCTCCATTTATAATTTTTATATTTATCTCTTTTACCATTACAACATTCAGATATTCTACCTAAATTAAATCCTTCATCTATAAATACTTTGTAGGTACATTCTTTAAGATATACCATATCTAAATCGAATTGTTGTATAATTCTTCCTTTTCCTAATCTACCTTTTCTACAATTTTCTATTGCTTCTTCTGGACTATTATTCAAATATCTTATTCTACTATTACTCATATTCAATTTTCCTTTTTCAGAAAATGTCTGTCTTGTTCTTTTATATTTAGCAGTATCACTCATCTTTTTTATTGTTTCTTTGGTGTGTTTTCTACCTAATGGTGATATTTTTCTTTTATGAATTTCACTTAATTTTACGCCAGTAGTGTTAAATCCAGTTGATGTTTGTTTAGTCTTATTATAAAATGTTTGATTTTTACCAACATTATATGCTTCATGTAACTCGATTTCGTTTAAAATTGCTAATTCTCGTGTAGGAAATATGCCAATTATTTTATATTCATAATTTTGACTATTTATTTCTTGGTCTTTGATGAACTCTTTATTTGTTGAAGAACTGAAATAACTAACACCTAAATCATGTAATGGTGGTATATAAGAAGTTCTAACACCAATGTAATGTTTATTATTTTCCTTATTAATAATACAATATGTGTAGTTATAATTTCTTATCATATTATTAAACTGTTACGTGATTTGGATAAGTATCTTCGAAATCCTTTTGAATAAGAATTTCCGTTTCTATCATAGAGAGAGTTAGTACCAGACATTGTTTATCGTTTAATTGTTAGAACGTGACTCTATTAGGATAAGTATCACCATAATCTTTTTGTGTAAGAACCATCGTTTCTGTAAATTGAAAAGTCAACTTAACCCCGTTAGGAGCATGAAAACCTTGTCCATCTAAACCTTGTCTATGAAATACGTTTCCCTTAGTGGTATAGTCGACTTCGAAGGATGTAATTGCACAATCTTTTAGCTGGAACAAGAATTTATTTCCCGGCCACTGTGTTGCTCCTGTAATTGCATTAGAAGATTCGTTTGTTTTATCTGCAAAAAGAATATTCCAAAGAGGAGGCTGACGCATCGACCCCTCATATGCACTACTTGAAGTATGAACGTATTTTTTGAATGTCCAAATAATTTCATTAAGTTTTTCTGCCTCCAAACCTGAAGTTGCAACTAAGTCGTATGTAAAGGTGAATGTTCTGAATTCGGGGCCTTTCCACTGAACATACTTATATGGATTAGGAATATTTTTATCAAGAATCAAGTCTTTAAGAACCGGAACACCATTCGTGAATTTACGCTTTAAATTATTAAAAGTATTTCCTGCTCCCGACCACCCCGATTGTACTGCACCGAGTAATCCTAAATCTCTAGTTTCCCATGTAGATTTATAGGTAGCAATTAATTCTCTTGGAAGAGGTAAATATACTTGTCCTAAAAATTTAGAAGTCTCATCTATTGTATTATAGTTTGTAGCTTTATCCCTTGCGGCAAAGTAGGTATATTGAGTTACGTCTGCTCTATTAGTTAAATTAATAGGGAATTGTAACCACCCTCCCGCAATAGGGTTAGATCCGGTACCAGTATATCCTGCCGGGGAGTTAGAAGATAAAGACTGTACTGCTTGTTTAGCGGCTGCTGTCGAATTAGCGATATTAGATTGAAGAACAGCCTTAGCCTGACCTACGGTACCATATTTGTTTAGTATTTCTTGTCCTGTAGCCATATTTTCTCGATTAACTTATTAACTTGTATATAAACTATTTATAAAAAAATTATAAATAGTAGTAATATTAAATTAACAAGATGCATGCCAAAATATCCTAAGCCGTATAAATTTACGCCTAAGAATAAAGAGAAATATAAGGGAAACCCTAATACAATTATTGTAAGGTCTTCTTGGGAAAAGGAAGTTATGATATGGTTAGATACACACTCAAAAGTTAAAAGTTGGGTCAGTGAAGAATTAGTTATACCATATATTAGTCCTGTAGATAATAGACGACATCGCTATTTTCCTGATTTTTTAGCTTCTATTGAAGAAAATGGAATTGATGTAACTTATTTAATTGAAGTTAAACCTAGGGCACAAACATTAGCACCAAAAATGAAAAAAAGACTTGGTAAGCCTACAAAGAGATATGTTACTGAAGTTACTACATACCTTGTTAATGACGCTAAATTTGCGGCTGCAACTGCATATTGTGAAAAGATGGGTTGGAGGTTCAAGATTATCACGGAAGAAAACCTAAAAAACGTTAGATGAGTATATTTACAGGAGTCGAATTAAAAAATTCACAAGGAGTTCTTTATCGTTATAAGGGAGCGGAATGGGCTAAAGTAATGCCTTCAGGAAAAACTGGGCAGATAGCGACAAGACAAGTTGCTCTCGAACTTGACCGACTTGCTTCTGAACAATATTACAGCACACAACCTTCTGTATTTAATAACCTTCTTCTTAGGGGAATTCGTACAGGCGAAATTCCTGCAAGAACAAAAGCTGCACGTGACTGGTATAGAAATATAGCACAAGGAGAGGTAACTTCGTCAAAAGAACTTTTATCAGAAAAAACTCGACTAACCTCTAAAGTATTTCCAGGTAAAATGTATTTCTTTCAATATTGGCCGAAGCACGAAAAAACACTTCCATATTTTGATACTTTTCCTTTAATTTTCCCTATTGAAATGTATGAGGATGGATTCTTAGGAATTAACTTCCATTATCTACCAATTAACCTGAGGGCAAAATTAATGGACGCCTTATATACCATTTCAAATAATAAAAAGTTTGATGATAAAACTAAACTTAATATATCATATAAAATTCTTGCAAGCGCATCTAAGTATAAAATATTCGAACCAACATTACATAGGTATTTGGCCTCCAATATTAAAAGTAAGTTTGTTGAGGTATATTCTTCAGAATGGGATATAGGATTATTTTTACCCGTCGCATCATTTAAGAAAGCAAATCAAACTAAAGTCTTTAGAGATACACGTAAAAAATTACAATAAATGTCAGGTTTTCAAGTGGATGATTTTAGATCATCTTTTTCTGCTGGAATTGCAATTCCTTCTAAATTTAGATTCAAGTTTATGAGCGCACCTCCTTGCTTGAAGGGAAATCAATATGCGGCAAGAATACAAGAATTAACAATGCACATAAAGAAGGCCCAGCTCCCTGATCAGAATATTCAAACTAATCCTTGGGCATTGCCGGGTGCAGGAGATCCGAGTAAGTATCCTTATGAAAACCAGTCTGGAGATATGAATATTGAAGTTATTTCTTCTGGTGATTTCTGGGAAAGAATGTTCTTTACTTCATGGCAAAACTATATAATTAACTACGGAATTAGCGCAAACAATGTTGACTTTCTTGTAGGATATTATAATGATTTTATTGTTAATGCTGAAATAGAGGTATATAATATTATTGGAGACGTTGTTTATACTGTTCAACTTGATGGCGTATGGCCGGTTAACTTAGGTGTTGTTGATATGGATTGGTCAACAAAGGATACACATTTAGTATTCTATGTTACTCTGAATTACTCTCACTGGTCCGTAAAGAATATGGCAATGATGGCGAC
>SERZ01001207.1_pt1 | contig 15196 bp, 9 predicted proteins | sample 3171461 | NCBI WGS metagenome assembly SERZ01 (sample SAMN06051861, study PRJNA518727) | freshwater metagenome | biome: subpolar coniferous forest; feature: holomictic lake; material: water; isolation source: holomictic Lake 227, 6 m depth | place: Canada: near Kenora, Ontario | collected 2013-06-25... | reverse complement strand
AGAGGTTGAAACCGGATCATGCGTCAGGGCAGGGCGGCAGGGCGTTGACTTGAGTCGGCCAGGCATCTTAGACTGGGAGCATGGAAGATGCGGACAAGACATGTGCGCGGGAGCGGTTCCTGGATTTTCTGGCACGAAAGAACCTGCGTCTGACCGGGCAGCGCCGGGCCATCATCGAGGCGGTCTTTGGCACGGAGAAGCATTTCACGGCGGAGGAGCTGCTGAAGTGGGCGCGACGGCGGGACGAGTCGGTGTCACGGGCGACCGTTTATCGCACGTTGCCGCTGTTGACAGAAAGCGGTTTGGTCCGGGAGATGGATTTCGGCAAGGACCACAAGTTCTACGACCCGAACTATGCGGCCCATCCGCACCACAATCACATTATCTGCCAGGACTGCGGGAAGATAGTCGAGTTTGAGAGTCCGAAGATCGCGCAGCTCGAGGAAGAAATCAGCAGCCGGCTGGGCTTCCTGGTGAAGGCCCACCGCCTGCAGATCACGGCGACGTGCGAGGAGTTCAGGAAGCTGGGGACTTGCTCGAAGCGGAGTGATTAGGAAGCGGGTGCGCTGTTCGTGCCGAGCGGCTTGGGAGGGCTGCGTTTTGGCGGCGAGACTCGCCTGATTTCGGCATCAAAGGTCCCCGCGACGAAGCTCTTGTCCTCATCGGGCAGGCAAATGTAAATCCGGCCGGGTAGGTGCGAGTTGGTGGCAAGACCAAACGCGATTTTGAGGAGGTAACCGTTGGTGATGGTCTCGGTGACGGAATGCTGCTGGGCATCCTTCCAGCGCAAGAAGACACGCGGGGCACGCGACCGGTCCGGAGGAATCTCGACGGTCTTGCCGCTCAATTCCTCGCCGTGGCGGACAAGGAGGTGGAGCGCGAGGCCCAGGTCCCACGGCCAGGTGTTGCCCTGGTCCAGCGTCAGCAGCCCACCGTGCAGGACGGCCTTTTCGCAAAGAAAACCGCTGCCGTGAATCTTGCCGGCGGCGGCCGTCTGGGGAAAGACCGCGTTGGTCAGGTCCAGCGTCCAGCGTATGTGGGTCGGTATGGGATAGTTGGTATTGAGCGGCAGGGGAGGTGCTGGCGGCGGCGGGAGGGCGTTGGTAGCGGCCGGCGCCGGTGCGTGGAGGGATTTGAACAGGCGGTCCCGGAAGTGGAAGGCCACCCCGGCCGCGCCGAGCAGGACGAACAGCGCAACGATAACCAGCAGCGAGGGTCCGGGGGAAGCGCGCTTCACGGGGCTCAATTGGGCGGTGGCATCGGCGGAGTTGGGGCGCGGCTTGGCTACCTGGACCGCCGACAGAATGAGCTTGGTTTCCCCGGATTCGGGCGCGTGAGGCACCACGATTTTCTGGAAGCAGGTCGGGCACTCGATTTGCCCGCCGCCCGCGCTGGAGTCGGCGGTGATATGCTGGCCGCAGACTGGACACGCAAACTTGAATTCGCTCATCGCTTCAGCGCACACGATTTCACACGGGACCAGTGAGGACAATGCTTTTTTCACATGCTTTTTAGCAGTGACTTCCGCGCGGCTTCGTCGCACATTCGAGACGAGTGAAGCGCATGAAAAACACCACCCCAGTCTCGCGGAGCGGACGGTTTGCCGGTGGCCCGGCAGCGGCCGTGGCGGAGTTCACGGAATCCATCTCGTTCGACTGGCGGCTCTGGCGGCAGGATATTGCGGGGTCGATGGCCCACGCGACGATGCTGCGGCAGACGGGATACCTGACCCAGAGGGAGCTGCGGGCGATCATCACCGGGCTCTACGCCATCGGGAAGGAAATCGAGGCGGGCAAGTTCCGTTGGCAGGCGGAGTTGGAAGATGTCCACATGAACCTCGAAGCGGCCCTGACACAGCGCGTGCCGGCGGGGGCCAAGCTGCATACGGGTCGCTCGCGCAACGATCAGGTGGCGCTGGATATGCGCTTATGGCTGCGGGAACAAATCACGGAGCTGCAGGGGGAGATCCGGCTCTTGCAGCGCACGCTGGTGCGGCTGGGCGAGCGGGAGCGGGAGGTGATCCTACCGGGCTACACGCACATGCAGCGGGCGCAGCCGGTGTATCTGGCGCATCACCTGCTGGCTTACGTGGAGATGCTGGCGCGCGACTCGCAGCGGCTCCAGGAGTGCCTGGCGCGGGTGAACGTCTGCCCGCTTGGCAGCGGCGCTCTAGCCGGCTCGACGCTGTCGCTCGACCGCGAACTGGTGGCCGAGCTGCTTGGGTTTGTCGATGCGCAGGGCCGGCCGCGGCTGACGCAGAACTCGATGGACGCGGTAAGCGACCGGGATTTTGCGGTGGAGTTCTGCAGCAGCGGGGCATTGCTCGGGGTACACCTATCGCGGCTGGCGGAGGATCTGGTTCTCTGGTCGAGCAGCGAATTCAGCTTCATCCGTATCGCGGATGCCTATACCACCGGCTCGTCGTTGATGCCGCAGAAGAAGAATCCCGACGTAGCGGAACTGATCCGGGGCAAGAGCGGGCGTCTGATCGGCAACCTGGTCGCGCTGCTGACGCTGCTCAAGGGCCTGCCGATGACCTACAATCGCGACCTCCAGGAGGACAAAGAGCGGCTGTTCGACACGGCGGATACGGTGCGCGCGGGGGTGCGGCTCTGCGCCGCGATGCTGGAGCACACCCAGGTGAACCGGGAGGTGTGCCGGGCGGCGGCGCGCGATCCGGCTTTGCTGGCGACCGATCTGGCGGATTACCTCGTCCGCCAGGGCCTGCCTTTCCGGCAGGCACACCACGCGGTGGGTGCCCTGGTGGCACTGAGCGAGCACCTCGGCAAGCCGCTGGACCAACTCAGCCTCGCCGAGTTGCAGTCGGTCGAGAAGAAGTTCGCGGCGGATGCACTGGGGGTATTCGACCTCAAGGAGGCTATGGCCCGGCGCCAACTCACTGGGGCACCGGGAACAAAGGAAGTCGCGAAGCAATTGGCGAGGTGGAAGAAGCTAACGAACTGAGGCAAACCACAGATGAACACAGAGGAACACAGCCCGGCGGAGCCGGAAATCCGAAGTTCGAAATCCGAAACAAATCCGAATTGCCAGGAATGGGGCAATGGACAAACGGAAAGCCGCGATGTTTCTTCGCAGGCTGCGAGCAATCTCGACTATTGCAGTACAGATCCGGCGGGCGAGGTTTGGGCATTCAGTGGCTCTGTCCCGAATCACCGGTCAATGAGAGGAGCCTCACCTTGGGAAAGAGCGCTCGGGAATAATTCTCATCGGTGTTTAACTATGTCCATCGGTGGTGGTTCGGGATAGAGGAACCATGGCGCAAGCGCCCGAGCAATTATTGTCCGGTTTGTTGAGGGACGTGTCGCGCTCCTTCTATCTCACCCTGCGCGTCCTGCCGGGCAAGGTTCGTGCGCCCATTGGTCTGGCTTATTTGCTGGCGCGCACGACCGACACCATCGCTGACACGGAGCTGGTGGCTCCTGAGCAACGCCTGGAGGCCTTGCAGGCTCTGCGCGAGCGGATTCAGGGAAAGCGAACGGTGCCGTTGGATTTTGGCGCCCTGGCGCGGCAGCAGGCCGCGCACGCCGAAGGGGTGCTCCTGGAGAAATGCGAGGCCAGCCTGGCACTGTTACACAGCATGCCACCCGCCGACGGGCAACTCGTGCGGGAGGTGCTCGACACGATCACTAGCGGGCAGGAGCTGGACTTGCGTCGTTTCGCCGGCGCATCGGCCAAATCCCTGGTGGCGCTTCGCACGGACGAGGAGCTGGATGACTACACCTATCGGGTCGCCGGGTGCGTCGGGGAATTCTGGACAAAGATGTGCCGCGCGCACCTCTTCCCCCAGGCGCGGGTGGATGATGCATTTCTGCTGGCCAATGGCGTGCGGTTCGGCAAAGGGCTGCAACTGGTAAATATCCTCCGTGATGTAGCGGGCGACCTGCGGAATGGGCGCTGCTACCTGCCGGCGGAGAGGCTGGCGGGCTCGAGACTGAAACCGGAAGATCTGTTGCTGCCGGCGAGCGAGCCGCGCTTGCGGCCACTCTACCACGCCTATCTCAACCACGCCGAAGACCACCTCCACGCGGGTTGGGCCTACACTAACGCCCTGCCGCGCCGCAGCGTGCGTGTGCGGCTGGCTTGCGCCTGGCCGATTCTAATTGGCCAGGCGACCCTGAAGCGGCTGCGCGCCGGCAATCCGCTCGACCCGGCGCGGCGAATCAAAGTGAGCCGGCGTCTGGTCCGACAGCTCATGCTGCGTTCGGTGCTGCTGTATCCCTGGCCGCGGGCATGGGAAAAGATGGGGGCGTGTTCTGGCACAACCGCCGGAACGCCGGATTCATCCGGCAGCCCGGCGAGCCGCACTGGGGAGGCTGGATGAATCCGGCGTTCCGATTGGCAGCGCCGCCCGAACGAGGCGCGGGTGCTTCCCCCCCGCCTCCTCGGGAGGAGAGGGCAGGGGAGAGGTAGGTTTGAAGGCCGAAGCCCGAAGGCCGAGGGCCGAAAGAAGGCCGATTTCCGAAATCCGAAGACCGAAATCCGCGGCCGAGGGCGATTCGGGTTTCGGCCTTCTTTCGGCCTTCGATCTTCGGCCTTCGGATTTGACACGCGTGGCTATAAACAGGACGCTCCTAACGGCGCTTTTCGCACGCCGCCCGCCTAGGCGGTGGTGTCAGGTTGCGCCCAAAAGAGGGTTTCGGCCGGGAAAGCTATTGCGTCGCGTGGTATTTTGCCGTAAAAAGCCCCCATGCAGATTTCAAAATGCTTACTGGTCGTCTGGGTAGTGGCCGGTTCGGCGACCCTGCTCACGCTTCGTGCCGCTGACGCCAATACGGAGATCAAGCTGAACGAGGCCTTGTGCAAGAACATAGCGGAACTGGATGCGCAACTGGCCGCGCCGCCGGCGGCCAAGCCTCCGTCGGCTAAAGCGCAGCCGGCACCCTTGCTCGCCGCGGCAACACCACCGGATCCTGAGAGCATTGCCAAAGCGCGCGAGGCCTTGCGGAAGAAGATGAAAGAGTTGGAAACGCAGCCACCTGCTCCGGCGGCTGCTCCGGCACCCGCTCCAGTGCTTGCTTTGGCTCCGACTCCAGCTCCGGAGCCTGCTCCGGCACCTGCTCCGGCACCTGCTTCGGCTCCGACTCCAGCTCCGGCACCCGCGGTCGCGAAGCCTAAGCCGCAGCAGACGGCAACCAAACCCGAGGCCAAGCCGACAACTCCGAAGGTTTCGAAATCGCCTGCCAAAGGCACGAAGAGTATCCCAGCGATCGAAGGGCCGCTCCCGGGCTTCTCTGCGGAAAAGCAACAGCGTTTGGCCGAACTGCTGCGGGCATACAAAGCGGACGAGATCACCCCTGAGCAATATCACCTCCAACGCGCCAAGATTGTGAACGAGCCGTAACGGCTTGTCCGACAAGCCGGTGCTTTTCTGACACTGGAAGTGGTGATCGGGAATCGCCTCCGGGAGAAAGAGCTGATCACCAACCTGGCCGGCAATTGCGGCCAAATCGGCCCACCCTCTCCCGGCCCTCCCGCTCCTTCGGCGCTGAAGAGGGAGAAGATCTCGGGGCAGTGCGCGGATGCGCCCGTCCGTTTAACATTGGAAATCTGCCTGATTTGCGGTAAGCCACAGGGCATGCGTAATCGCTTTGACTCGATTTACTCGCACGGGATCATTCGGGCGGCGGTGTGCCTCCCGTCGCTGCGCGTAGCCGATCCGGACTTTAACTCGGAACGTACGCTTGCCTTGGCCCGGCAGGCGTCCGAGGCCCGGGTTGCCGTGGCGCTGTTCCCGGAACTGGGTATCTCCGCCTACACCAATGATGATCTGTTCCACCAGGACGCGCTGCTGGATGCCACCAAGGCTGCGGTCGCGCGCCTGGTCAAGGCGAGCGAGGGCCTGGCGCCGGTGCTCGTGGTCGGCGCACCCTTGCAGTTCGAGGCCAAGCTGTTCAATTGTGCCGTGGTGATCTATCGCGGCCGGGTGCTCGGACTGGCACCGAAGACATTCTTGCCAAATTACCGCGAGTATTACGAGAAGCGGCAGTTCGCCTCCAGCCGGGATGCTGTCAGCCGCGAAGTGCAGTTCCTGGGCAACCGCGTGCCGTTCGGGAATGATTTGATCTTCGAGGCGGATAACTGCGAAGGCTTCAAGCTGCATGCCGAGATTTGCGAGGACGTGTGGACGCCTATTCCGCCGAGCACCTACGCCGCGCTGGCGGGGGCGACGGTGCTCGTCAACCTCTCGGCCAGCAACATCACCATCGGCAAGGCCGAGTACCGGCGTAATCTCTGCGCGTCGCAGTCGGGCAAGTGCATCGCCGCCTATCTCTATTCCTGCGCGGGGCCGGGGGAATCCACTACGGATCTGGCCTGGGATGGACATGCGCTGATCTACGAAAACGCCGAGCCGCTGGCCGAGTCGGAGCGGTTTTCAGACCGCGAGCAGATGATCACGGCGGACATTGACCTGGAGCGGCTGGCGCAGGACCGGATGCGAATGACCAGCTTCAACGATTCGGTCGGTGATTGCCGGGAGCGCTTGCAGGCGATACGGCGCATCCCGTTCGAGTTTCGCGTGCCGGCGGGGAAAGTGCCGCTGCAGCGTCACATCGCCCGGTTCCCTTACGTGCCGAGCGAGGCGCGCGAGCGCGACCAGCGCTGCTTCGAGGCCTACAACATCCAGGTGCATAGCCTGCTCAAGCGGCTTTCGAGCACGGGGACCAAGCGGGTAGTCATCGGCATCTCGGGCGGCCTGGATTCGACGCAGGCCCTCATTGTCGCCGCCAAGACGATGGATCGGATGGGGTTACCCCGGAAGAACATCCTGGCCTACACCATGCCCGGTTTTGCCACCAGCAAGCTGACGCTTACCAATGCGCACAAGTTGATGAAGGCACTGGGCGTCACGGCGAACGAAATCGACATCCGGCCGGCCTGCAGGCAGATGTTCCACGACATCGGCCATCCGTTCGCCGAGGGGAAACAGGTGTACGATGTGACGTTCGAGAACGTGCAGGCGGGCGAGCGGACCTCGCATCTGTTCCGCCTGGCCAACCAGCACAATGCGCTGGTGCTGGGCACGGGCGATTTGAGCGAACTCGCGCTGGGCTGGATGACCTACGGGGTCGGCGACCACATGTCGCACTACAACGTGAACTGCTCGGTGAGCAAGACGTTGATCCAGCACCTGATTCGCTGGGTGGTGTCGTCGGGGCAGTTCGACGCAGCGACCAACACAACGCTGGAAGCGATTGTGGCAACGGAGATTTCGCCAGAACTGGTGCCCCCGGCGGACAGCGACTCGGCTGAGCCGGCGCAGAAAACCGCCGACAAGGTTGGGCCGTATGAACTGCAGGATTTCAACCTCTACTTCATCACCCGGCATGGGTTCCGGCCCAGCAAGGTCGCTTTCCTGGCCTGGCATGCGTGGGGTGACAAGAAACGAGGCGACTGGCCGGACTTGCTGCCGGCGGAAATGCGCAACGAATACGACTTGCGGACCATCAAGAAGTGGCTCGCCGTGTTCCTGTATCGGTTCTTCAAGATCAGCCAGTTCAAGCGCTCGGCCATTCCCAACGGCCCGAAGGTCGGCTCCGGCGGCTCGCTCTCGCCACGCGGCGACTGGCGCGCTCCCAGCGACTCCGAGGCCGAGGTGTGGCTGAAGGAATTACGGGAGAATGTGCCGGGGAAGGGCTAGCGCAGTTCCTCCAACTGCGCGGGCCAGGTGGTTCAGGGGTCGGCTGGGGTTCACTGTCCGGTCACCCCGAGGGCCATCCAATGCCGGGGGGGGGATCGAGCTGCGTTGCGATGGGGTCTTCGCTACGGGCTTCGTCGTGAGGCCCGCATCCGCCAGGTCGCAGAATCGGAAAGGCTGCTGAACCAAAAGCAATTAGGATTGCGCTTAGTAATACTAAACACCATCCTAACACCGTATGGTTAACCGGACTTTCTGGCAAAGCAGGATCGAGCAAGGCTGGCGGCGCCGGTCGCTGCTGTGGCTGCGCGGTGTTCGCCGGACGGGCAAGACCACCCTCGCTCAGTCGCTGCCTGGCGTTGAATACTTCGATTGCGAGCTGCCCCGGGTGCGCCGTGCGATGGAGGATCCGGAGTCCTTTTGGCGCGGTCTCTCCGGCAAACGAGTTATCGCCGACGAGGTCCATCGTATACCCAACCCTTCTGAATTGCTGAAGATTGCAGCGGATCATTTTCCGGGCGTGAAGGTGCTGGCGACTGGTTCTTCCACCCTTGGCGCCAGCAGCCGATTCAGCGATACGCTCGCGGGGCGCAAAACCGAATTATGGCTCACGCCTATGGTCGAGACGGACCTGGCGGCTTTCGGCAACCCCGACTTGTCTCACCGGCTGCTCCACGGCGGTTTGCCGCCGCTGTTCCTCTCCGCTGAACTGCCCGAACGCGACTTTCAAGAGTGGATGGATTCCTATTGGGCAAAGGACATTCAGGAACTGTTCCGCCTGGAGCGGCGGGTGTCGTTCCAGCGATTTGTGGAATTGCTCCTGGCCCAGAGCGGGGGCATCTTTGAGGCCACGAAGTTTGCCGCGCCGTGCGAGGTGAGCCGGCAGACCATCGCCAACTACCTTGGGGTCCTTGAGGCCACCGCCGTCGCCCTGGTCGTGCGCCCCTTCAGTTCGCGCCGCAGCAACGAAATCATCGCCGCTCCCAAGGTCTATGGTTTCGACACGGGCTTCGTGTGCGCCTTTCGCGGCTGGACCACGCTGCGGCCCGACGACTTGGGGCGGCTTTGGGAACACTACGTCTTGAACGAACTCACCGCGCAACTACAGACAACCGCTCTGCGCTACTGGCGCGACAAACAGGGCCACGAGGTTGACTTCATCTGGCTGCCCCGCGGTCAGACCCCACTGGCCATCGAATGCAAATGGTCGGCTCGCGATTTCGACCCGGCCAACCTGCTGGTCTTCGCTCGCGCCTACCCCAAACCCGACCTGATGGTCGTTACCACCGATGCGCACCCCGCCTTCGTCCGCCAGTACGAAGGCCGGCAGGTTCAGTTCCTTACTCTCGACCGCTTGGTCGAACGAATTACGCCCTAAGGACCCTTCCCTCCCTCTGAATCTGAAGTGTCGGCAGCCACGCCACCCTCTTCGTTGCCAGAAGTGAACTACCTGCGCCGCGCACAGCCTCGGTTCCAATCTGCGGCTGACCCGTTTTCTGGAGTTCACTTCCTCTCACCGCGAGAGATCTCCAATGCCGGGGGGTAGATCGTGTTGCGTTGTGATGGGGTCTTGCCTACAGGAATGGAGACGCGAAATGACAGCCTACTCCGGGTCCCACTTCCACCTGGGGTCGTATTTGCCGTTGCCTCCGAGCTCGGGCAGACCCGTCGCCTGAGCACCGGACGGGTCTGTCCCGGGAAAGTATTGGAATCCAAACGTGCTGACGCGCGCGGCCGCGCCGTGGCCGTCGGCAAATGCGCCCGTGCAGCGCTGGTTATGGCGATTGACCGGGCGCTCCGGGTCCGAGCCATAGTAGCCGCCGGACAGATCATTCAAAGGCGTGCGAAAATAGAGTTGCTGCATGTTCTTCTGTTCGATCCACAAATCCGGGTTCTTCTCCGCGGGCTTCGTTACGAGGCCCGCATCGGCCAGGACCAGCGTGTCCACCGGATGGGCGATGCGCGAGTTCTTGAGCGGTCCATACAACCAGCGACCGATGTCCGGGTGATTCATGGCGATGCCGAATCCGGTATGCACGGAGGGGCAGGCGAGGATGTTGGTTGTGTTCTGATACGGGCGGAGCAAGTCCGGCCACCAGGTGCAGGGCCCCGGAAAGTACGCCCTGGCCGGGGCCGTAACATTGTCGGCGAGCATGACGATTTGCTCCCGGTTGTCCATCTCATACATCTTCATGCTCAGGCCGATCTGGTGCATGTTACTGAGGCAACTGACCGCCTTGGCCTTCTCCTTCGCCTTACCCAAGGCTGGCAACAGCATGCTGGCCAGAATGGCGATGATGGCAATGACCACAAGCAGCTCAATGAGCGTGAACGCTCCGATTCTTGGATGCGGCGTCTTCATAGGGCCTTCACCAGCTAAACCTAACCTCGGACCTGCTCATATAGCAAGTTGCGACCGCGACCAGCAGACCAGCAGGGCGAGGGTGGCCGCAATATAGAACAACCCGCAAATCAGGCCGCCTAAAGCCATTGCGCCAGGCAACTGCGGCGGTGTTGCAATCAGCTAAAACAATGCTCACATCGGATTTTTCGATTACCCTCGCGGCTGGCCCGGCGCTATCCTTCACGATATGAGCGCGATCCTCCGTCACCTGGCTGAGTTGCTTAAGTCCGCGCACCTCGCGCTGCTGGCCGGGCGGTCGCGTCAGCGTCTGCGTCTGCGTGCCTATTCCCGGCAACGGATGGAAAAGAGGTGAACCATGGGCCTTGATGCTATTGAAATTGTGATGGAGGTCGAAGAGGCCTTCGATGTCCGCCTTGCAGATGCCGCGGTCGAAGAAGTTCGCACTCCGCGGGACCTGATCGACCTCGTCATGGGCAAGATCGTGCAGGCTGACGCGGCGGGTTGCCTCACTCAACGAGCCTTCAACCTGCTGCGCGCCGCCCTGCTGCTCCAACTGCCTTTGAAACGTCGTGACATCGCCCCCCAGGCCCGGATGGCCGACCTTGTGCCCAGGACCTATCGCAAGGTTCTGCTGGACTGTCTCGCGGCCGAACTGGGGACTCCCCCCATGCCAAGCCTGGTCCGGCCCAAGTGGCTGGTGAATCTTCTGGTGGTCGGCTGTATCGGACTGAGCATCGCCATAGCGGTTCTTATTCTCCGCCACGAGCTTTGGGAGCACCGGGGGGCCCTGTTTATCATAGTCTTCTTCACAGGAGTGGTGACGGCGTTCCTGGCGAGAGCGGCTACGCGCGCCTGCTGCGTCGAGTTCTCCCCTCAGGCGGCGACCGTAGGTGACCTCTCGCGCTGGATCGTGGCCCACAAAACAGATCTCGCCCCGTCCGCCCCCGGCAAGTGGACGCGCGAGCAGGTGGCCGCGCGTATCCGCGATATCACCATCGAGCAAGTCGGCTGTGCCGAGACCTACCGCGAGGACGCGTCCTTTATACAGGATCTGGGCATGGGATAACCCGCGGTCAGGAACCGGAGCTGGGCGCGGCAGGCGAGCCTTCCCAACGGGTTCCCGCCGGCAACCGTTCTCCTTTGGCGATCAGGGTCAGCGGTCCCAGGCACACGCGGTCGCCCACCTGTGTGTCGTAGAGGATGGAGGTGCGCGGGCCAACGGTGACTTGGGCGCCGATATCGACCTGCCCGATCTTCATCACGCGATCCTCGAACAGGTGGGTTTGCGGTCCGCTCCAGGTGTTCAGTTCGGCCTCGTCGCCGATCCGGACGCAGTCGAATTCAGTCAGGTCCGTGGTGTTCATATAGACCCCGCGGCCGATCCGGGCGCCGAGCAGGCGGAGCGCCCAGGGCAGCATGGGGGTGCCGCGCAGGCTGTCGAGGAGGTTGGGGACGGCGAGCGATTCGTAGAGGCTGGTGACGGCTTCGCTGAGCCACACAAACGCGGTCCACATCGGCGCGGCGCGCGGCCGGTAGCGGCCGACCAGCAGCCACTTGAGGGCGACGACGAGAACGAAGGAGCCCAAGCCGTAGAGGCAACCGGCCAGGGACAACGCGGAAGCCAGCTTCAGCACGGAGGCGCCAGCTTCGGCCAGGGGCACGACCAGCACGATGATGAGGTAGCCGGTGGCGATGATCAGGGCCAGCGGCAAAAGAATGCGCCAGGCCTCGATGAACCCACGCCCGAGCCGGCGGGCGGTCGAGGGACGGAAGGTGAGCGAGGCGGGAAACCCTTGCAAGCACTCGCGCGCGGGCAGGAGCAATGGCGGCGAGCCCATCCACGTCTGGCCAGAGCGAAGCTGCGCGTTGGCGGGCGCACGGGTCTGCACGCCGATCAACACGTCGTCGGGCACCACGGCGCCGTCCGGCACATAGGCCCCGTTCCCGAGGAACGAGCGATTGCCGATTTGAGTCGGTTTCAGGATCATCCAGCCGCCCCGCTGTTCTTCGTCCCCAAGCAACACGCCGTCGGCGATGAAGCAGTCGTCGCCCAGAGTCAACAGTTCCGGCACCAGACCCTCAGCGGTAGAAACCTCGGCATGGCGGCCCACGCGCACACCGAGAAAACGCAGCCACAGCGGCGCATAAATAGAGGCATAGAGGCCGTTGAGTTCGTGGAGACTGCTGTCGAGGATCATCGTCATGCACTTCTTCCGCCAGTAGGCAAAGCTATGAACCGAAGCGAGGCCGGCTGATTGGCGGGGCATCAGCCACCGCAACCCGGCCGTCAACAGCATGGTGGCGCCCACGAATAGCGCGCTGGCCGGAATGGCCAGCACGAAGAACAAGCCGAAAGCCGAAAGCGGATTCAGGCTGGATTCGAAGATATCCCAGGTATGCGCGTCCACCCAGTCAATGAGCATGAAGGCCGGGAACGTGGGCAGGAAGAAGAGGACGGACACCGCGATGGCGGTAACAGCGAACAAGGCTGTCTGCGCCCAGCGCCAGCCCGCCCGGAGTTGGGGGCGCGGCGGCAGCGGTTCGGCAACGTGGTTGATGCGGCGGGCGGGCGCGCCATCCCAGGTTTCCCCCGGCGGCACGGTGCGGCCGGCGGCCAGGGCAGATTGGCCGCGCAGGCAAGCATGTTCGCCGAGCTCCGTGTCGTTTTCCAGGACCGCGTAGGATTCGACGACAGCCTCGCGCCCGCAGCGCACGGGGCCGAGGATGAGCCAGCCGCCTGCGACCCGGGCATTTTCGATGTTCACGAAGGTGCCCAGGCTGGCACCGTCTTCAATCGTCAATAATTCCGGCACCCCGAAGGTGATGGCATCAATCATCACGTCGCGCCCGACGCGGGCGCCGAGGGCGCGCAAATAGAAGGCCATCCACGGAGTTCCCGCCAAAAGATAGGAGTCGGGCAGAGCGGCGAAGCGGTTCGCCAGCCACCAGCGGAAATAGGTCACGCCCCAAAGCGGGAAGCGCCCGGCAGTGAGGCGGCCAGTGAGGAGCCGTTTACCGGCGATGGCAACGGCGAAGTTGGCGAACCGGGCGAGGACGAACGTGAGCAGGGACCAGCCCACCGCCCGCGCCACGCTATCGCCGGGTCCACCGGTGCAATAGTGATAAACGAAGAACGGCGCGAGCCAGTCGGCGATGCGCAGCAGGATGAAAAAGGGCAGCACGGCGGCCTGCGCCAGCCCGCAGAACCAGCGGCGCCCAGCCGGCACGACGGCGCGCGGAGGGGACGAGGCTGACGGCTGCCGCCGCAACCGCGCCATGGCCTGGGCGATGCCCTCCAGCCGGCGTTCGCGATAGACATCCTGCACGCTCAGCGAGGTGTAACGGGCGTCTCCGCGTAGCCGGGAGACCAACCGCGCCACCAGGAGCGAATGGCCGCCAAGGTCATCAAAGAAATCCGCCTCCGGCCGCAGGATCCGGCCGGGAAATAGTGCTGCGAGGGCGGCATGGAGTGCGGCCTCCTCTTCGTTACAGGGCGCGGTGCTCTCACCCTCCGCACGTTCGAATCCGCGCAACGGCTGAGCGCGCAACGTCTCGAGGTCGGCCTTGCCCGAAGGCAGCCGGGGCAGTTCCGTCACTGCCTCCAGATGCGCGGGCATCATATAAGCGGGGAGCCGGTCAGCCAGGGCTTGCCGCCATCGTGCTGGCTCCGGTTGCTGGCCGGCACACGGAATAACGAAGCCCACCAGGGCGTCCGTATCCCCCACCTTGCGCAAAACGGCGGCGGCAGCAGCCACGCCAGGCTGTTCACTAAGGGCGGCAGCCACTTCGTCCAGTTCAACCCGGAAGCCGCGAATCTTGACCTGGTGGTCGGCGCGCCCAAGGCATCGCAGCGGCCCGCCCGGATCGAGGCACGCCAAATCCCCAGTGAGATACATCCGCGCCTCCGCAGGATTGGCGGCGACGGGGTTTGGCACAAACCGTCGGGCGGTAAACTCTGGCATTCCCAAGTAGCCGCTGGCGAGGCCGGGACCGAAAATAGCCAACTCTCCAACCTCGCCAATCGGCCGCGGGCGGCCCTCCGGGTCCACGATCAGCAGGCCGTAATTGGGCAGCGGGTAGCCAATGGTGACCGGCTCGCCCGGTCGCAGTTCTGCCAGCGTGGCGGAGACGGAGGTTTCGGTGGGTCCATACGTATTGCAAACCCGGCGCCCCGGCTTCACCAGGCGTTGAGCCAGCGCATCCGGACACGCCTCCCCGCCGAGATTCAAGAGCCGCACGGCCGGCAGCGGATGGTCCACCAGCGCTATCAAGGTGGGAACCGCGTGCAGCACGGTGATGCGCTCCCGCGTGAGAGTGCGGGCCAGCAGGTCGGGATCCGTGGTCACGGATGGCGGTGCAATCCACAGCGTGGCCCCGACCAGGTAGGCAATCCAGATCTCCTCGAAGGACATGTCGAAGGCAACCGAAAAGCCCTGGTAAACCCGGTCGTCTTCGCGCACGTCCAGGAGAGCGTTTTCACTGCGCAGGAAATGGCAGATGGCGCGGTGGCTGATGACGATGCCTTTGGGCTGGCCGGTGGAACCCGAGGTGTAGATTACGTAGGCAGGGTCGTCCGGGCCGGCCGCGGGCGTTGAAATGGGGCGGACATCCCCCGCCAGTAGATCTTCGCCGGCCCAGGCGGGCACAGACAACGCTTTCAGGCGCGGCAGCCATTCGCGAGTCGTCACGACACCCATGGCCTGCGCGGTCCGCAGACAGGCCTGCATCCGGTCCAAGGGAGTCTGCGCGTCGAAGGGGAGCCACGCTGCGCCGCTCTTGGCGATGCCCGCCTGGGCAATGAGCAGATCGGCTCCACGCGGCAGCCAAAGGCCAACCATTCGGCCGGGCCCCGCGCCGCGGATACGCAGGGCGGCACCGAGGCGGGTGCCTTCACTCTCCAATTCGCCGTAAGTGACGACGCGCCCCCCCCAGATCAAGGCCGGGTGCTGCGGTCGGCGGGCTGCCGTCGCCGCTAGAATCTCGGGCAGGGTTTCGGAACGCAGCAAGTCGGGCCGGTGCGGGCCGCGCAGGACCGCCGGTTCGCGCACCGTGGCCGCAAGCACGGCAGCACCGGTTGTATTCTCTTGCAGATGAGACAAAGTGTCCGGAGCCGCCAGGGCAGCCCCACAAATTGACAATGGCTGAATGGCCGATAATGACAAGCGTTGTTCTTT
>SERZ01001205.1_pt1 | contig 15208 bp, 13 predicted proteins | sample 3171461 | NCBI WGS metagenome assembly SERZ01 (sample SAMN06051861, study PRJNA518727) | freshwater metagenome | biome: subpolar coniferous forest; feature: holomictic lake; material: water; isolation source: holomictic Lake 227, 6 m depth | place: Canada: near Kenora, Ontario | collected... | reverse complement strand
CATATTTTTTGCGTTGAGAATATCTAAAAAAAGCTTGTTTCTTTTCCGAAGAAATGGCAGGGTCTTTCCCTAAGAGATAAAAGTTGGGGTTAAAATGGGCGATGAGTTGGGGTTAAAAAAAGAAAAAGAATTTACAGCAATAAATCTGCTGAACCTGAATGTTTTGTCTGTCGATCAGATTTCGCAGGTATCCGGATTATCGACTGATGAGATAAAGAGTCTGATTGGCTGATGAAAACAGCGATGACCATCAGCATATCAGGGCAGGACGGGCTTATCTGTCCAAATTATTTATAACCTTTTGAGGTATAGGGGTCAGAGCAACTTATTAACTATCTCAAGATGTTACGAAAGAATCCGTTGGAAACAACCTGTTGTATGCTATCATTATTGCCATAAGTATCTTATTTTCAGAATAAAAAACGGTGTTGTCTCATGAAATTAACCGGCTGGGGACGTTACCCCATTATTGATGCCAATATTTTAAATATGGAAACTAACGAACAGGCGCAATCGTTCTTGAACACGCATGGCGAGTTGCTTGTCCACGCTATGGGGCGAAGTTATGGTGACAGTGCGTTGGCTTCCAATGTTATATCCACCCGGCGAATGAACAGATTCATCGCTTTTAATCACCAAGCCGGTGAGCTGACCTGTGAAGCAGGAACTTCTCTGTCTGAAATAATCCGATGTGTTCTGCCAAGAGGCTGGTTTCTGCCGGTAACTCCGGGTACCCAACATGTAAGTATCGGCGGCGCTATTGCTGCTGACGTTCATGGCAAAAACCATCACCGGGATGGCTGCTTCAGTTCCTGTGTTAAATCCATACATATCCTTCTGGCTGATGGGCGAATGATCACCTGCTCAAAAGATGAAAATGCCGATCTATTTCATGCCACATGCGGGGGGATGGGACTGACCGGTATTATCTTGTCTGCGACCATCAGTCTGTTGTCCGTACCCAGCCGAATAATCCGGCAAAAAATATTCAAAGCAAAAAATCTTGCGCATGTATTCGAACTTTTCGAGGAAAATGTTCACTGGCCATATTCTGTAGCCTGGATAGACTGCCAGGCCCAAGGCCCATCAATGGGCAGGTCCTTGCTCATGGTGGGAGAACATACTGAACAGGGCAGGCTATTTGTGGTAAGGGGGAAAAACCTTTCTGTTCCATTTGATTTTCCACGATTTACTCTGAATACATATTCCATCAAGCTTTTTAATGCCCTGTACTACCACCGGATAAGAAAAAATGTGCTGGAAAACATGGTTGATATTGAGTCTTTTTTTTATCCTCTGGATGCTGTAGAATACTGGAACAGGATTTACGGAAAAAATGGATTTACCCAGTATCAGTTTGTCTTGCCCAAGGATGTCAGTTTTAGGGGGTTAAAAAGTATCCTTACCAGAATATCCGCAACAGGTCTTGGGTCTTTTCTTGCCGTACTCAAGTTATTTGGACCGGCAAATGATAATTTTCTGTCTTTTCCGCGCCAGGGGTACACCTTGGCCCTGGATTTTAAAATAGAAAACAAATTATTCAGGCTGTTGGATGATCTGGATAAAATCGTATGCGAGTTTGGAGGCAGGATATATCTGGCCAAAGACGTGCGTACGAAACCTGGAACCTTTGCCCAGGGCTATACCCGCCTTGAGGAATTCCAGAAAGTTGCGTCCAGTTATGATCCCCATCGGAAATTTACATCAAAGCAGTCCCAACGATTGAGGTTACGACCATGAATCTTCTTGTATTAGGCGCCAATTCCGAAATCGGACTGGCAATAGCCCACGTTTTTGCCAGGGAAAATGGAGCGAACGTTACACTTGCCTCCAGAAATATGGAAGTTCTGGAAAAGAAAGCACAGGATATTGCATTACGTTACCAGGTCCAGGTTAGATCAGTATGTTTTGATGCCATGGACTACGATTCCCATCACGATTTTTATCATGGATTGGAAAAGAAACCTGATTGCGTGGTTTTGGCCTTTGGCTACCTTGGGAACCAGATCCAGGCAGAAAAGAATTTTGTTGAAGCTAAAAAGATAATTGAAACCAATTTTATGGCTGCTGTCAGTATTCTGGAAATCATAGCGTCGGATTTTGCGGCCAAGGGCCGGGGCATCATTATTGGCGTTAGCTCCGTAGCAGGTGAAAGAGGAAGACAAAGTAACTATATCTATGGATCGGCCAAAGGCGGCTTGAGCATTTACCTGGCAGGGCTCAGACACAGGATGGCAAGCGCCAATGTGCGGGTGTTGACGGTTCTGCCCGGTTTTGTGCATACCAAAATGACGCATGGGTTAGACCTGCCTGAAAAATTGACTGCTGAGCCGGAAGAAGTTGCCAACGATGTGTTCCAGGCGTTTTCCAAAAACAGGCACCTGGTATATTCCAAACGAATTTTCAAATATATTATGTGGATTATCAGAAATATACCCGAAAAGATGTTTCAGAAAACAAGGTTGTAGCCCCTTTATTGGGATTTGGGGAGTTGTGATCATTTTCGGAGCAATGTATTAAATAATTAAAACAAATTAGGAATACCGGTGCTTGTGGAGTTGGATATGTCATGAAAAAAAATTAAAGACGAGGATTCTGAAAAGTGTGTTAATCAGGCATCTCATGTGACCCAATACAATATCCGTTTTCGAGAGAATGTGTCTGCTTTCCGAAGCAGTCAGTCGAATTAGTTTCAGGTAGTCAATGAATTGTCTGAAATTAAGCCGTGCGCTCCAGGATTGCGAGGAAAGCCGAAATGAGCATAACGGCTCGTTGATGATGTAAATATTGGCTTTACAAAGAATCCTGATCCAGAAGTCCAGGTCGATAACATAGGGCGCTGTTGTTCGATAATATCCAACTTCCTTCAATAATTTTGTACGAAATAAACCTGCCGCAGGTTCACCAATCGGATTGGCGCCACTGCGGATGATCCGTTTTATGATCTGCTTTCCGTCGTACCTTCCCTGAAGTCTTCCGAAAGATCGCCGAAACATTTTCCGTCCGCCGGAATTTATAATATATCGGGAACAGCTTACCAACCCGACATCAGCATAGATCGGATTTGCAAGTATGGCCGCTTGTTTTGTAATACAATCATTTTCAAGAAGATCATCGCTGCACACCAGTTTGATATACTGACCTGTGGCCAGGATTAAGGCGTTATTCCAGTTTTTTTCAGGCCCCATATTTTTGTCGTTAACAATCAGGCGTATGCGCGGGTCTGTAAAACGGGAAACTTTTGATACAGATGCATCAGTTGACCGGTCATCTATAATGACAATCTCAAGATTGCCGTAGCTTTGTTTCAGCACTGAACTGATTGTATCTTCAATATACAGTTCGGCATTATACAAAGGGATTAAAATTGATATCAATGGTTCTTGCATTGATTATTAACTTCCTTGTTTGGATATCATTCCATATAACGAAACATGGTCACAAGGAATTTCTTAATGTATGCCAATTTGCATTTCGAAAAAAACCTTGATTCCAGTTTGCTGGTGGAATATAAAAACCCGATCGACTTGGATAATTCGTTTAATTTCAAATTTGTTGATTGTCATACAGTATTTTATATTGTTTCCATCGTGTGTTTATATGCTTTTAACCGGCTTGTCGTCAACGTGTATTATGAGAGGGCCAAACTTCTCAACCGTAACCGTTCACAATCCGGTCAGGTTAAAAAAAGCGAATGACAGGTGCTAATGAATCCAATTAAAAAGAGACTTGCTTTGTCAGCAGTGATTCCAGTCTATTCCGGCGCCCGGTATTTGGAAAAATTGGTTGAGGAGTTGAATGATGTTCGAACAAAATGGGCGGATGAAAACGCTGTTGTTGCTTTGACAGAGGCTATATTCATTGTGGATGAGGCTATTGACAGGTCCGCAGAGGTTCTTGACGAACTTGCCGGTGTTCATTCCTGGATTACTGTGCTGCATTTATCCCGAAATTTTGGTCAACACCCTGCTACTACAGCCGGAATTTTACAAACCAGTGGCGATTGGGTTATTACGCTTGACGAGGACATGCAGCACCCACCATCGAAAATTGAAACTATGCTGCATCAGGCGGCCATTAGTGGTATTGATGTTGTATATGCATGCCCGGAGCAGGCCGTGCATGAGAGCGTATTTCGTGACTACAGTTCACGCATTTATAAGAAAATCATTGGGTATCTCGCGGGAAACGAAAATATCCAGTTGTTTAACAGCTTCAGGCTTATACGAGGATCAATAGCGCGTGCTGCAAGCGGTGTTTGTGGTCATGATACTTATTTTGATGTCGCCTTGTCTTGGTTCTCACAGCGGATTGGGACCGTAGCGATGGCTCTGAAAGACGATCGTGTTATTCAAAGCGGAAAAAGCGGTTACAATATTCAAAAGTTGTTTTCTCATGCCAGACGAATGATTGTTTCAACACACATGAAAGCGCTTCGTGTTGGCGCAGTACTCGGTGCAATTGGCTTGATTTCAAGCTTTGCTTATGGTGGCTATGTTTTATCAGCGGGACTGTTATTCCACATAAATTCTGGAGCGAGAGGATGGAGTTCATTAATGGTTGTTGTTCTCTTCTTTGGTGGTGTATCGACTTTCATGTCTGGCATGTTGCTTGAGTATATAGCGGTGATTCTTCTTCACACCCAGGGAAAACCCGCTTTCTTTATTGTTGATCGTCGGTCGGACGCTTTACTTTTGGAGTGGTTACAAGCAGGCGACAGAGCCAAAAAGTCTTTGATTTGACAGGAAGGTTGCTTTGAAATTGCTACAGGTACATTCTCAATTGTTACGGTTTTTGCTGGTCGGTGGACTGAACACCCTTTTTGGATATGCCGTCTTTTCGCTGTTTCTATATCTGCACTTCCATTATGCAGCAGCGTCGTTTCTGGGGATCATATTGGGAATACTGTTCAATTTTAAAACCTATGGCAGACTGGTTTTCAACCGTCGGGACAATGCATTGATTTTTCGCTTTGTAGTATTGTATGCGGTGTTATACCTTATTTCAACTGGCGGTTTATGGGTGTTTAATCGCATGGGGATTGATCTCTACTATGCAAACGCCATGATGCTGGTTCCCGTATCAGTGCTGGCTTTTTATCTTAACAGACGTTTTGTGTTCATGTAACCGAGTTCGTGAGTCAAAAACTTTAACTTGACACGATACCCGCTCTATTGCAGTATACCCCGCCCCGGCGGGGGTTGAGGAGCAAAGATGCAAGTTATGTCCGTTCACAGTATAAGTGCCGGTGTAACAGGCTTTCGACTTCTTGAATGGCTATGGAAATTTTGGATGATTCGTTGTATACTGGAATATATGAGACGGTTTTTTTTGATGGATAAATAATTCAGTGGGATGGAGGAAAAATGAAACAGTGGTTTTTTTGTATGCTTTTCGTAATGATGGCAGTATCGGGGTGCGGAACCTGTGGTCAGAATAAGAATGCAGTGCCAGATCCTAAAACAGCGTTTAATAATGCCCTTGCGGTAGCTGAAAAAGGGGATTCATCTGCGCAGTATCAGGTGGGAAGAATGTATTGTGAGGGTATTGGCGTGGCAAAAAACCTTGAAACAGGAATTGCCTGGCTTAACCGGTCCGCCGAACAGGGGTACAAAGACGCCCAGTTTCAACTCGGACTTATTTATGATGAGGGCATTGATGTGATGCCGGATGCCACCAAGGCCGCTGAATGGTATGAAAAGGCGGCGAATCAGGGCGATATGTATGCGCAGTACAATCTGGCGCTGTTGTATCAGCTCGGAACCGGTGTCCCGGAAAATGGCGGCGCAGCGATCAACTGGTACACCGAAGCGGCCAAGCAGGGGTATGAAAGAGCGCAGTATAATCTTGGCGCCATGTATGAATCATCCGGTGTGGGAACAGAGAAGGATCTGACTCTGGCCCTTTTCTGGTACACCCAGGCTGCTGAACAAGGCAACAAACTTGCGCAGTTTAAGGTGGGTGATATGTACGCCCAGGGGCAGGGTACGGAACAGGATCATGCTAAATCGTCCGAATGGTTGATCAAGGCCGGCAATCAGGGAATTGCGCAAGCCCAGTGGTATCTTGGGGTTATGTATGGCAAGGGACGTGGTGTTGAACAAAATGCTGAGCAATCCGCCAGTTGGTATCTGAAGGCGGCTGAACAGGGTTACCCGCCGGCTATGTTCAACATTGCGATTTCATACGAAAATGGTGATGGTGTGAAGAAAGACCTGGTTCAGTCCTATTACTGGTACAGGCTCAGCGAAAACAGGTTGTCGAAAGATTTTACCGACATAATTCAAGCAAAATGCACAGAACTTGAATCTCGGTTATCTCCGGAGGAACTGGATAGAGCAAAAGAGATGGTCAGGCAATACAGACCTTTTAAAACACAACCTGCGGACAAACCATAATAACGTTTGAAAACAATCGTGACTGTTTTGGAATTCACCGATAACCTTGAAAATTAAGTCAGATGAAGTGGTTGGGTATATTATTATGAAAAATCGTTACAAGCTGAAAATGTTCATTGTACTCATTTATGTGTTCATTGTGGTTCCATTGTCGTGGGCGCAAAACGAAGCGCTCCCGGTAAATCCGCCGGAGCTGGATGAGATGAAGCTGAAAGAACAAATAGTTTCCCGCATCCAAAAAGCGAATGCTGGAAAAAGTGAAGCCCATAAAAATTTTGATTCCAAAATGGTGATCGTAGAAAAAAAGATCGTCTTTCAGTCATTGGGTCAGATGTTATACGGCGTCAAACTCAAAGTATTACCTGTGCTTCCGGACCAGAAGCATGAATTCTTGTATTTGATTGTTGATCCTTCGTTAACCGTTCAATATTCGGATATTCTGGACATGGAAACCGGTGCCAGCATATTGAATCCGGTCATGGTCGGGTTGAAGCGAATTGATCTTCCGGCAAGAGGCATTGGCGGCGAAATATATAAAGGCGGCGGTGTCCACCAGATTGTCCTGATATCCGATCCGTTCTGTCCGTACTGCAGACAGGTGTGGGGCTATCTGGTTCAGCACAAAGATAAAATTAAATCATTAAAACTATCTCATTATCCGATTCATACGGTATCTGAAATAGCCTGTGCGGTTCTGGAATTTGCTCAACAAAGGCGGCTGAATGTCTTTGATATCGTTAATTTTTCATATACCAAACTGAATTCCGGCGAATCCCCGGCTGAAATTCTACGTCAATACGCCGCTGAATTCCCGTTGTTGAAAAAGTATTGGGGTAATGATCTTGAGGCCGCAGCCAAAAAACTTCTGGCGGAATACCTGCCGGCGGTGCAGAAGGAACAATCGGAAATCAAGGATATGGGCATTGCCGGGACACCGATAACGTTTGTTGATGGTTATATGATTGAAGGGGGTAATTTCCCGAAGTTTGATGAATTGATGCCATGAAAACAGCAAAAGTGAGCGGCCTTGCCGTTGGTCTGAATGTTGTAGGGTTGTCCTTTTGCCTGTTGTCCGCTTTCAGGATGACAGATGTGTTGTGTATTACCCAGGGGTGCAGTGTTTATGAGAATTTTTCGCTATTCGGCGTTTCTTTGTACGGGTTTGGATCAGCCGCTTTTTTGATGCTGCTGTTTTTTGCCATTGCCAGGCAAGGCCGGTATCTGCTAATGGTGTCCGCCTTTTTTTTGATCCTTGACAGTGTTTTTCTGACAACGCAAATTCTGTTGTGGCCGTGTATGAAGTGTTTGATCGTAGCCGCGTTGTTTGGTGCGGTTATGGTCGTAGCCATGATAATCCAGGACCAGGACAAAAAAACGGGAATGAAGTGGGTGATGTCGGTATGGTTCCTGCTGTTTTTTGTCGATGTGATTGCCGTTGCAAAAGAATCCGTTTCGCCTTGGCCGGTTTATGGGTACGACGCGGCTCCTGTTCATCTGTATTTTTCACCGACATGTCCTTCCTGCCAGGGAATGATTGATGCCCTGCTTGCCAAGACCAGTGCGCCAACGCAGATCGCCCTGTATCCCATTTCTAAAAACCCGGAAGATACCGTAAAAATAATGTTTCTTGAAAAGCAACTGAAAAAAGGGACAGCCCTGAAAGAAGCATTGGTTTTGTGTCAACAGGCTAAAGAAGTGAATACTATATACGACATGGCGTATCTGCGAACGATTCTGAATACGTTTAAAAACATGTCGGCATTAAGCCGTATGGGCGTAACCCATGTACCGTTTCTGTTTGCCAGAACGTCATTTTGGTCGAACGCCGGTAAGCCCGTTTCTCCCGAAGATGATTGTCCGGTGTTTTCAAAAAATGATTCCGGATTGTGTGAAGATGCCAAACCCGGAGGGTTGAAAGAGCTGTTTAAATCAAAATGATTGGAAGTATCTGTGATCGGGGTTCTGTGCAGGTAGAGCCGGCATCCTGCCGGCTGCCGGCTCTACGGCGAAAGATTATGCCCGTTTGCAGTATATCCAGTTTGACATAGTTGTATTTCCGTATAGCTTTCAAGAATATAGGAGTGAAGGATGAAAATATCTTATTGTCTCACACGTTACATTTATCTGGCAGCCATCATACTTCTGGCTGGGTGTGCAACATACCCACCTTTGCAGACACCCAGCGGACGGCCGGAGGTGTCCATCCACGGTGCTGCGATGAAAGATATCCTCAATGTGATAGTAGATCAAATGTCGAAAGATGGCTGGCGGATTAAGAGTTTGCAAGATAATAGGGTTGTTGTCGTAAGTTCTAATGACAAGTGGGAAATGATACTTGCCTACGGATCTCCATTGAATGAAATCCCCGAGAATCAAATTACCTTCACCTTGGTTGATGCAGGTGACAATGAGGTTCGAGTCTTATGTAGCGGGGTTGTTGTAACCAATCCTGGCGGTGGCTTTGAAAATGTAGCCTATATTGTTGGTGGAAAATTTTACGCCAGAGCTCAGTCTGAGCTTGAAAAACTTAAGTTGAAAATGGAGAAATAACGATTCAGGATTGTGAGGAGACGCTGAATTCGGAGGATTGAACGAGCTGTTTAAATCAAAATGATTGGATATATCTGTGATGAGAAGACATTTTTCGATATCTCCCCTGTATGTGTTTGACAGCTTCCTGCAACATCGGGGGCTGATCTGGCAACTGATCCGCAGAGACATCGAAATCCGGTATCGGGGTTCTGTCATGGGCCTTTTGTGGTCCATGCTCAATCCGATTTTAATGCTGTCTGTTTACACATTCGCTTTTGGGTTCATGCTGAAATCACGCTGGGGTGAAGGCGTGGAAACCCAGACTGATTTTGCCATTATCCTGTTTGCCGGGCTTATTGTACATGGGTGGTTTGCCGAGTGCCTTAACCGGGCTCCGGGGCTGATTTTGGGCAATGTCAATTATGTAAAAAAAGTGATTTTCCCGCTTGAGATATTGCCGTGGGTGGCCATGGGATCAGCCTTGTTCCATACTGCCGTCAGTCTGACGGTGTTGATCGTTTTTTTTGCGCTGGTTCATTTCTATATTCAGTGGACTCTTATTTTTCTGCCGCTGATTTTTCTGCCGCTGCTCTTTCTAATTATGGGCTTTTCATGGATGCTGGCTGCAATTGGCGTGTATCTGCGGGATGTCGGCCAGACCATTGTGATTGTTACGGTTGTCCTGATGTTTTTGGGGCCGATTTTTTATCCCCTGACCCGATTGCCGGAGAATTATCGCTGGCTGTTTTATCTGAATCCGCTGACGGTCGTCGTTGAGCAAACCAGGGCCGTTGCAATCTGGGGGAAGACTCCAGGCTGGACCCAGTTGGCGATATATTATGTGGTAAGCTTGGGGATTGCATGGGCCGGATTGATCATTTTCCAAAAACTGAGAAAAGGCTTTGCTGATGTTATCTGAACCCGTCATTCGTATCCATCAATTGGGAAAATGCTATCATATTTATGAAAATCCGCGGGATAGGCTGAAGCAGACATTTTTTCGCAGGAGAAAATATTATCGGGATTTCTGGGCGCTTCGCGATATTTCCTTTGATGTGCATAAAGGCGAGGCCGTCGGTATTATCGGCAGAAATGGCTCCGGCAAATCCACACTTTTGCAACTGATATGCGGTATTTTGACACCAAGCCTGGGCGATGTAGAGGTTGATGGAAGAATTGCCTCGCTTCTTGAGCTGGGAAGCGGATTCAATCCGGAATTTACAGGCCGTGAAAATGTTTTTTTAAACGGCGCCATAATGGGTTTCAGCTATCCGGAGATGGAAAGCCGTTTCGATGAAATTACGGAATTTGCGGATATCGGTCATTTTATCGATCAGCCGGTAAAAGTATATTCCAGTGGTATGTTTGTGCGACTGGCGTTTGCGGTTCAGATTTGCATAGAGCCGGATATCCTGATTGTAGATGAAGCCCTGAGTGTTGGCGATATTTTCTTTCAGCAAAAATGCTTTTCAAAAATCCGGGAGATCATTTCAAAAGGGGTGTCCTGCCTGTTTGTTTCTCATGATACAACTGCGGTGATGAACATCTGCAATCGCGCTGTGCTATTGAATAACGGGGAAATAGACCATATTGGCCCTCCCGAAGAAGTTGTCAGCAGATATTTCAGCAGAATCGGAACCCGTCAGGAAACAGACCCAAAAAGTATTTCCGGTGCCGTTATGCCGCATCTCCGGTTCAATGATCCTGATTTGTCGTCCAGCATACGGGAACATAACATAATTCAGGCGCACCATCCCCGTCATGGGGCCGGGGGGCTTGAAATTGTCTCCGCCCGGATCACAAACGGGCGGCTTGAAGACACGCTTGAGGTGCGCATGATGAAGGATCTGATATTTAATGTGCTGATCCGGGCGAAAGAAACGATATGTGAACCCAGTGTCGGCATTCATCTTTTCGACAGACTCGGCAACCTGGTGTTTGCCGCCGGAACCCGCCAACTGGGGCGCCGTCTTCCGGATATGACACCGGGTCAGGAAGTTATCGTTAGTTGGAAATTGACTTTTTCAGTGCAGGCTGGTGAATACACCTTCAGCCTGGGGGCGTCCGTGCCCAGTCAGGAAGGTGTGAATTATGGGTTTATTCATGACCGTTATGAAATGCTGGGGCCGATTGTGGTATCTGCTGATCCATCCATCCCATTTCCATTTTTTGGCATGGCTCAGCTCCCCATGTCGATCAGCGTATCATAACCGGGTTTGTGATTCATAATGATTTTTTCACACTCTATTCCGTTTCCTCTTCAAGTCCATACGCATCAGATGTTTACCGGACTTGGCGCTGGAAATATCGGTGATGAGCTCATGATGCTGGGTTTTCTGAAGCTGATTAAACCGTGTGAAGGAAGCGCTATAGAAATATGGGATGCCAGTAGCCCGGCGATACGCTGGTTTCCGGAAAAATATCGTTACCTTCCCTGGCGCGATGACAGCAAATGTGAGCAATCTGTGTCGTCTTCACAGGCCGTGCTGCTTGTGGGAGGGACGCCTGTTTCGCATTTGGCGGGATTGGACTGGCCGCTAAGGGCGCTGAAAAGACGCTTGTTGTTTTGCCATGATAGCAGGATTCCTGTCCATGCTGTTGGAATTGGGGTGGATCACCTGAACGATCCAGATGCCAGAAAAATGTTTCAGGATTCTTTTTTGCCAATAACGTCTTGGACGGTACGTTCCGCCAATTGTTGCCGCGCTCTGATTGCGTTGGGGGTTTCGGATAACCGTATCGTAATTGCATCGGATTTAGCGTGGCTGTATGAACCAGTCAAAGATTGTACGGCATGGGCGTTATCCCAATGGAAGCATCTGGGAGTTGATTTCAACAGGCCCCTCATTGGCGTGAATGTCGTAAGTGAAATCTGGGGGAAAAATAGTGCATTATACAAAAACATTGCTCTTGCCCTGGATCGCATTGCCGAAAGTCATCATGCACAAATCGCATTTATGTGTAATGAAGTCCGCGAGGGAGAATATTTTGATCATGCGGCGGCCCTGTCAGTGATGGATATAATGGAAGCACCTGCAATTTTTCTGCCCAGTTGTTATTATCATCCGGATGAGATGATCGGGCATCTCGCACATGTGGATGTCAGCCTGTCTCAGCGATACCATTTTACCATTCAGAGCGTGATTGCCGGTACGGTTCCCGTCAGTTTTGCCAGGGGCCAGAAACTGGCGGTTTTGATTGAAGAACTGGGTATGAATCCTGTCGGCGATATGGATAGTGTAAATCCGGATACGATCTGTCGTAACGTCACAGATGCCCTGGAAAGGCGGGATTACTGGCGGTGGCATCTGTTGCAGATGAAAAAGCATCTGAGGTTGAGGGCTATGAACAATGGATGTTTCATAAAACAGCTTTCCGCAGCACCTGTTCAGCCGCGGTATCTTTCAACGACAACTGAGGGTTACGGTATTGTTTCGTTACAAAAACAATCCTTGGAAGAACGTTGTACGGTTCAGTTTGAGTCCGGTTGGTTCGATGAGGAGTTTGACGCTTCTGGCTCCTGGCGCTGGAGTGATAACTTAGGGACAATTGAACTCCACTGTATCAAAGACAATACCGTCAGCATTGAATTTGAACTTGGCTCCGTCCCTTTGGATAACAGGGTAAGCATATCGTTGAATGATCAAGAGCTGGAGGCGTTTGAGGTTGACTGGTCCGGATTTCAAAAAATATCTCCGATTGTTGTTCATTTGAAAAAGGGAGTTCAAACGATGGCGTTTTGTTCTCATAAGCCATCTGTTACCTTGCCGTCAGATTCAAGACCGTTAGCATTTTCCATTAAAAATTTCACAATTGATTCAAAATGAGCCGATAGTCATGCCAGAACGATATCTTTTCATCCGCCCGGATACGTACGGGGATATTGTGTTGTTTGAACCGGTACTCCGGCTCTTGCGGCAATACAAACCAGAATGCAAAATTTATCTGTTAATCCGCAAGGCATATCTGGATATTGCGCCGATGATACCAGATACTGTTCATTGGTTAACATTTGGTGCCAATCCCTACGCGGATAGTCCCGTTGAATGTTTTGAAGAGTTGATGCAACTTAAAGATAGGTTGAATGAAATCAAGCCAGATATCGTTGTGGCACCGCTTTATAATAAAACCTGGATGGAAGTGGTGGTGGCTTCATGGTATCCCAAAGCCAGAAAAATATCACTTGGAGATGTTGCGCTGGATTGTTATACCACGGATATGTTAAAACAGTGCTTTCAAATTGATACTGTAAGTGTCTTTGCTGAAAGGGTTGAAGTTTCAGCCAGGATGAATGAATGTGAGAAAAATTCAGAACTGGCATCTGCGCTTTGCTATGCACCCCTATCTTATCCAAAGCCTCAACTGAAATTGCTGAATGAAGCAGAAAACCAGGTTGAAATCATTCTAAGCGGGTTGGGGCTGTTAAACAATTCATGGGTAGCGTGTTGCCCTGCAGGAGTTGCAAATGTTCCCATAAAAAAATGGCCGGCGGAAAAATATGGTGAAGTCATTGCCTGGCTGAAAAGTGAAAAAAATCTGGAAGTGTGTCTTCTGGGTCATTCAAACGAAAAAAATATTCTGGATGCAGTGCAGGAAGAATCCAGCAAGTTTGGGTACCGGCCTCTGATGTGGCTGGGAAATGATGGGGATATTCCGCTGCTTTGCAGTTTATTGGATAAATGTGAATTTTATTTTGGAAATGATACCGGAGCCATGCATATGGCAGGCGCTTTGGGTCGGCCGGTAGTAGCCGTTTATGGAGGTGGAACGTGGCCGCGTTTTTTGCCTGCATCAGATATATCTGTTGTTATAACACAGGAATTGCCATGTTTTTACTGCATGTGGAAGCATTGCGTTTTTGAAAACGCCCTCTGTATCAGGCTAATCGATCCTGAAACCGTGAAACGCATTGTAACGAAGATGTTGAATAATGAAATCTCGGAGAATTATATTCATATGGGGAGTCCGGATATTTATCATAAAGCAGAAATATTCATGAAAGACCATAATTTTGAAAAAAAAGACGCGCTGCTGTGTAATATATTATTACACGGGTTGCCTAAGATAACCATTGTAACCCCATCGTACAATCAGGGACAGTATCTTGAGGAATGCATGGACTCTGTGTTGAGTCAGAATTATCCAAATCTTGAGTATATTGTTATGGACGGCGGAAGCAATGATAACTCAGTTGAAATCATCAAAAAATATGAAAAATATCTGACGTATTGGCAAAGCAAACCTGATGGTGGGCAATATAAAGCGATAGATGATGGATTTAATCGGAGTACAGGTTCGATTATGGCGTGGCTGAACTCTGATGATAAATACCATAAAAACGCTTTTTTTATCGCTGCACATGTTTTTCTGACGCATGACGATATCGAATGGATAATGGGCAGACCTACAAACTGGGATGAAAACGGAAACATTAATGATATCTACTATCCAGGAATTCCACTATGGTCAAGGGATATGTATCTAAACCGGATATATAGAGATCCCACAATACAGCAGGAGAGCGTTTTCTGGCGCAGGTCATTATGGGAAAAGGCTGGGGGGTATATTGAACAAAAGTGGGAGCTTGCAGGAGACCTTGAGTTATGGAGGCGTTTTTTCAGATATTCGTCATTGATAACGGTTGATGCGTTGATGGGGGGATTCCGAAATCATCCCGAGCAAAAGACAAAAAAATATCTGGACAGATATTTTAAAGAGGCTGAAGCCATAATAGATGAGGAAATAGCACTGTTTGGTCATGAAAAATTTGTAGATGATCGACATTCAAAAAGACAATTGAAGATTTATGGTCAGGAAATTGAAAAGTTTATAAGCTCTGTTCATGAAGCAGGCTATAAAGCCGATCTGCATTATGATACGTATTGTGATTCGAGGCTCGTTGCGGCAAGGGATTCTTTGATTGAATCCGAATTGGACCGCCATCTGCGGTTTGAGCAGATACAGGAGTTGACGGATCGGTTGAAGGAATCCGAATCGGACAGAAGCAACCGGCTTGAGGCGATGAACAGTATTCAGAAAAGGCTTGACGAAGTTGATCAGGAAAGGAATAATCAGGTAGCAGGGTTGACAGAGCGGCTGCGGGAATCCGAGAATGACCGCCAGTTGCGGTTTGAGCAGATAAGGGAGTTGACGGAGCGGTTGAAGGAATCCGAGGCTGACAGAGGCACCCGTCTTGAGGCGATAAACAGCACTCAGAAAAGACTTGACGAAGTTGATCAGGAAAGGAATAATCAGGTAGCAGAGTTGACAGAGCGGCT
>SERZ01001201.1_pt1 | contig 15225 bp, 11 predicted proteins | sample 3171461 | NCBI WGS metagenome assembly SERZ01 (sample SAMN06051861, study PRJNA518727) | freshwater metagenome | biome: subpolar coniferous forest; feature: holomictic lake; material: water; isolation source: holomictic Lake 227, 6 m depth | place: Canada: near Kenora, Ontario | collected... | reverse complement strand
CTTCCTGGGTGGCGAAGATTTTGACCAGCGCATCATCGACTTCATCATTTCCGAGTTCAAGAAAGACCAGGGCGTTGATTTGGGCAAAGACGTGCTCGCCCTGCAACGCTTGAAAGAAGCCGCTGAAAAGGCCAAGATTGAACTCTCCAGCAGCGCACAAACCGACATCAACCTGCCTTACGTGACAGCTGATGCATCGGGCCCTAAACACCTGAGCATCAAACTCACCCGCGCCAAGCTCGAATCTCTGGTCGAAGACCTGATCGAGCGCACGATGGCACCAATCCGCACCGCGCTCAAAGACGCAGGCGTTACTGCCGCCGACATCCATGACGTGATCATGGTCGGTGGTATGACCCGCATGCCCAAGGTGCAGGACAAGGTCAAGGAATTGTTCGGCAAAGAGCCACGCAAGGACGTGAACCCCGATGAAGCGGTGGCCGTGGGCGCCGCCATTCAAGGTCAAGTGTTGTCCGGCGACCGCAAAGACGTGTTGCTGCTGGATGTGACACCCCTGAGCCTGGGCATCGAGACCATGGGCGGTGTCATGACCAAAATGATCACCAAGAACACCACGATCCCAACCAAGTTTGCACAAACTTTCTCGACGGCTGAAGACAACCAGCCGGCCGTGACCATCAAGGTGTTCCAGGGTGAGCGCGAGATTGCTGCCGGCAACAAAATGCTCGGCGAATTCAACCTCGAAGGCATTCCTCCTTCGTCACGCGGCACACCCCAGATTGAAGTGTCGTTTGACATTGACGCCAATGGCATCTTGCATGTTGGCGCCAAAGACAAAGGCACCGGCAAAGAAAACAAGATCACCATTAAGGCTAACACCGGCTTGTCAGAAGCTGAAATCCAGCAAATGGTGAAAGACGCTGAACTGAATGCCGCAGACGACAAGAAAAAAGTTGAACTGGTGCAGGTCAAGAACCAGGCTGATGCCAGCATTCACAGCGTCAAGAAGAGCCTGACCGAATATGGCGACAAGCTCGATGCGGATGAAAAATCAAAAATCGAAGCTGCTATCAAGGAACTTGAAGATGTCCTCAAAGGCGACGACAAAGCCGCCATTGAAGAAAAGAGCACAGCTTTGATGACCGTCAGCCAGAAGTTGGGCGAGAAAATGTACGCTGACATGCAAGCCAAGCAAGCCGCTGAAGCAGCCCCGGGTGCTGATGCTGGCGCCGCTGCAGGTGGTGCTGGCGCGCAAGGCGCTTCGGCTCACGCGGCTGACGACAACATCGTTGACGCAGAAGTCAAAGAAGTCAAAAAGGGCTAAGCGCTTGCGCTGAACGTTGATCCGATAAATGTCCCCACGCGCCGCGTTGAACAAGAAAATTGTTCAACGCGGCGTTTGTGTTGAACCCAGGCACTGAAAGACCATGGCTAAAAGAGATTACTACGAAGTTCTGGGCGTCCCCAAGAATGCCTCCGACGAAGAAATAAAAAAAGCCTATCGCAAGCATGCGATGAAGCATCATCCTGACCGCAATCAAGGCGACGCCTCCAAAGCGGCTGAGGAAAAATTCAAGGAATCCAAGGAAGCCTACGAAATGCTGTCAGACCCGCAAAAACGCGCGGCCTACGATCAGCATGGCCATGCGGGTGTCGATCCCAACATGCGCGGTGGCGCGCCAGGCGGCGAAGGCTATGGCGGATTTGCCGAAGCCTTTGGTGATATTTTTGGTGACATGTTTGGTCAGCAACGTGGTCGCCCGGGTGCGGGCGCCGGGCGGCAGGTTTTCCGCGGTAGCGATTTGAGCTACGCCATGGAAGTCACACTGGAAGAAGCGGCCAAAGGCAAAGACGCCCAGATCCGTATTCCGAGTTGGGACGCTTGTGACATCTGCAAAGGCAGCGGCGCCAAGCCGGGCACCTCAGTTAAAACTTGCGGAACCTGCTCAGGCTCAGGCTCAGTGCAGATGCGCCAAGGGTTTTTCAGCGTTCAACAAACCTGCCCGACGTGTCGCGGTGCCGGCAAAGTGGTACCTGAACCTTGTGCAGCTTGCCAAGGGCAAGGCAAGATCAAGAAGCAAAAAACTCTGGAAGTCAAAATCCCAGGTGGCATCGATGGTGGCATGCGCATTCGCAGTGCGGGCAACGGCGAGCCTGGCACCAATGGCGGTCCAGCCGGTGATCTCTACATTGAAATTCGTCTTAAAAAACACGATATTTTCGAACGTGATGGCGATGACATCCATTGCTCGGTGCCGATCAGCATCGTGACGGCTTCTTTGGGCGGTGAAATTGATGTGCCGACCCTTGCGGGCAAGGCGGCGATCGACATCCCTGAAGGCACGCAAACCGGCAAGCAATTCCGCCTGCGCGGCAAAGGTATCAAGGGCGTGCGCTCAAGTTACCCAGGCGACTTGTACTGCCATATTGTGGTGGAAACACCCGTGAAGCTGAGCGAACATCAGCGCAAGTTGTTGCGTGAGCTTGACGACTCCCTCAACAAAGGCGGCAGCAAGCATTCGCCCAGCGGCGACAGCTGGACCAATCGTTTGAAGAGCTTTTTCAGTTAATTGAACCCAATGGCGTTATCTTGTTGACGCATCCGAGATGCCGCAAAGATTTAGATATCTTCGCGGCATTTTTTTCGGCATAGTGCAGCTTTTAAAGTAAAAAAATCCTGGAGCAAGCATGAGCGTCAACATCAGCTTTCTGGGTGGAACCGGGACCGTCACCGGATCCAAATACCTGGTGCGCCACGGCGATGAGACTCTGCTCGTAGATTGCGGATTGTTTCAGGGCTACAAATTGCTTCGCCAGCGCAACCGAACGCCGTTGCCCATCGCCCCGGACCAGATTCACGCCGTGCTGCTGACCCACGCTCATCTGGACCACAGCGGCTACCTGCCCTTGCTGGCCAAAGAAGGTTTTACCGGTCATGTATTTTGCACAACTGGCACACGGGATTTATGCCGCATTTTGCTGCCCGACAGTGGTCACATACAAGAAGAGGATGCAGAGTTTGCCAACCGCCACGGATTTTCAAAACACGCGCCGGCGTTGCCGCTTTACACCCGCCAGGATGCGCTGGATTGCCTGCCCTTATTGAAGACCATTGATCTTGGAAAAACGTTTCAGCCGATACCAGGCTGGCGCGCTACGTTTTCATCGGCGGGGCATATTTTGGGTGCGTCCAGTGTGCTGCTGGAAGTCGCCGGGCGCCGGATTTTATTTTCGGGTGATCTGGGCCGGCCCGATGACCTGATCATGAATTCGCCCGAAAAAGCACCCGCTGCCGACACCGTCTTGATCGAGTCAACCTACGGCGACCGCGTGCACCCCCATGAAGATGTGATGGCCGAACTGAGTCCGATCTTGCAAAGATTGGCGAAACGCGGCGGCGTCGCTGTCATTCCTGTCTTTGCCGTGGGGCGGGCGCAGGCGCTGCTTCACGCCATTCACCAACTCAAGTTGCGCGGTGAATTACCCACCTCCTTGCCAGTTTTTCTGGACAGCCCGATGGCGGTTCACACCACCCATTTGTTTGAACACCATCCGGGCGAACACCGACTCACCGCCCAGGAAACCCGCGCTTTGACCCACTCGGCCACAATGGTCAACAGCACCGATGAGTCACGCGCCTTGGCCAGTCGCCACGGGCCGATGGTCATTTTGTCGGCCAGTGGCATGGCCACCGGGGGCCGCGTGCTGCACCACATCGCCCACTACGCGGGCAATCACCGCAACATGATCTTGCTGACGGGTTTTCAAGCTCCCGGTACGCGTGGCGACACCTTGGTCCGGGGTGGCAAGTCGGTGCGCATCCACGGGCGCGAGGTGGAGGTCAACGCCGAGGTCGTGCAGCTCCAGTCCGCCTCCGCCCATGCTGATGCCCCTCAGCTTTTGGCATGGCTGCGCACCCTGCCCCATGCGCCTGACCAAATCTACGTGGTGCATGGTGAAATGGGCGCCTCGGACGAACTGCGCAAGCGCATCAACCACGAACTGGGCTGGCGCGCGATGGTGCCCGAACATGGCTCCACCTGGCCTACTTGAACCCTGAAATCTGACCATGACTGACTACCTGACCGCTGCTTTTTACAAATTCGTCGAGTTACCCGATTACGCAGAACTCAAAACACCGCTGCTCGCTTGTTGCGAAGCCCACCATGTCAAAGGCATTATTTTGCTGGCCCATGAAGGGATCAACAGCACCATCGCCGGTCCAGCGGACGGCGTGCACGCCGTGTTGGCATTCCTGAGAGGCGACCCACGGCTGGCTGACCTGCAACACAAAGAGGCGTGGTCAACCAAGTCGCCGTTTTACCGGATGAAAGTGCGCCTCAAGCGCGAGATCGTCACCTTGGGCGTGCCGGGTATCAGCCCCACCTTGATGGCCGGAACCTACGTCAAACCGGAAGATTGGAATGCCCTCATCGCCGACCCTGAAGTGGTGGTGATCGATACCCGCAACGACTACGAGGTCGGGATTGGCACGTTCAGCGGCGCCATCAATCCCGACATCAAAAGCTTTGCCATGCTGCCCGACTGGGTTAAATCGGCTCCATCCTTGCAAGCCGTCGATGGCAAGAAACCCAAGGTCGCGATGTTTTGCACCGGCGGTATTCGCTGCGAAAAGTCCACCGCTTTCATGCGCTCACAAGGTTATGACGAGGTTTACCACCTGGAAGGCGGCATCCTTAAATACCTTGAAACCATTCCGGAGACACAAAGTCAGTGGCAAGGCCAGTGCTTTGTGTTTGATGAACGGGTCTCGGTGGGCCATGGTCTGGTACCGGGTCAGCACGGACTGTGTCGGGCTTGCCGCCAACCGCTGGATGACGCTGACCTGGCCTCCGTGCTGTTCGAGGCAGGCGTGAGTTGCCCCAAATGCCACGCCACCACGCTGGAGACGCAAAAAAACAGCGCCCGCGAACGCCAGCGCCAGTGGGAACTGGCCAAGTCACGTAACCAGGACCACATTGGTGCGCGCCTGCCGCTGCCCAAGGAAGCTTGATCCCGTCGCTTTCAACATGACGCCATTGCCCCACCCGGTCCTGTATTCCTTTCGCCGATGCCCCTATGCGATGCGGGCGCGCTTGGCTCTGCTCGCGAGTGGTCAGGTCTGTGAGTTGAGGGAAGTCGTTCTGACCAACAAGCCACAAGCCTTGATGGATGCATCCACTAAAGCGACGGTACCCGTGTTGGTGCTGACCGATGGCGCGGTGCTGGACCAAAGTCTGGACATCATGCTATGGGCCTTGGGCTGCCATGATCCCTGGCAATGGTTGCCCACAGAAGGCGACTTGGCAGAACAGATGCTGCAACTGGTGGCGCAGTGCGATGGCGATTTCAAGGTTCAGCTAGACCTCTACAAGTACCCCGGTCGATTTGGCCTGACCGACTCGACCCTCGCGAGGGAGCAAGGCTCGGTATTTTTGAGTGATCTCAATGCGCGATTGACCGCCAACCCGCATCTGCTCGGCAAATCGGAGAGTCTGGCTGATGTGGCGATCGCCCCTTTCGTGCGCCAGTTTGCCCACACCGACGCCACGTGGTTTGCAGCGCAAGCCTGGCCCGCCTTGCAGGCTTGGTTAGGTGCGTTTGAGGCATCCCGTCTCTTCCAACTTGCGATGACCAAATTCGCACCGTGGCAACCCGGACAAACGCCTGCGTTGTTTCCGATGACACCTCCCATGCAAACCTTGAACGCTATTATTTAAATAGCGCCTTACGCTTTATGAACGGGGGCTACAGCCCAATCAGGCATAATTTTTAACCAGCAAGAGATCTCACGCCTGCTGGTATTCACGCTTGAGTTGGGCGACGAAAATCAAAAAGCATCCAGCGCCAGCGCGGTGACGCACTCGGCGCCTTCCACGATTGAGTCCCGGATGCCAGGGGCTTTGGTCAGCAGATGGTCCGCATAAAAGCGCGCCGTGACGATCTTGGCTTGCATGAAAGCCACGTCCACACCCTGCGCGATTTCATCTTGCGCCACCAACAAGGCTCGGGCCAATTGCCAACCAGCCATCAGGTTACCAGCCAACATCAGGTAAGGCACGCTGCCCGAAAACACAGCGTTGGGTTGGCTGCGGGTGTTGGCAGCCACAAAGCTGACGACGTCGAGAAACGCTTCACGCGCTGCTTTGAGTCGATTGGCGACCGCCACCGCATCGGCGCTGCCGCTGGTGTTCAACTGCGCTTCGGTGATTTCAATTTGTGCCGCAATGCCCTTGGCGACTTGGCCGCCATCACGCGCCGTCTTGCGCCCGACCAGATCATTGGCCTGGATCGCCGTGGTGCCTTCGTAGATCGTCAAAATCTTGGCATCGCGGTAATACTGGGCGGCGCCGGTTTCCTCGATGAAGCCCATGCCACCGTGCACTTGAACACCCAGCGAGGTGACTTCCAGGCTCATCTCGGTGCTGTAGCCCTTGATCAAGGGCACCAGAAATTCATAAAACGCCAGGTTTTGCTGGCGCACGCCTTCGTTGGTGTGGTGGTGCGAGGCGTCATAGGCCGCTGCCGCCACCGTCGCCATGGCGCGGCAACCCTCGGTGTAGGCACGCATGGTCATGAGCATGCGTTTCACGTCAGGATGGTGAATGATGGGACCGCTGGTGGGCAGTGAGCCATCAACCGGGCGACTTTGCACGCGGTCCTTGGCGAAAGTGACGGCTTTTTGGTAGGCACGCTGGGCAATCGCAATGCCTTGCACGCCGACCCCAAAGCGGGCGGCGTTCATCATGATGAACATGTATTCCAGGCCCCGGTTTTCCTGCCCCACCAAGTAACCGATGGCGCCGCCATGGTCGCCAAACTGCAGTACGCAGGTCGGGCTGGCTTTGATGCCCATCTTGTGTTCGATGCTGACGCAGTGCACGTCATTGCGAGCACCGAGTGAGCCGTCTTGGTTGACCATAAATTTCGGCACAACAAACAAACTGATGCCTTTGACGCCTTCAGGCGCGCCCGTCACACGGGCCAACACCAGGTGGACGATGTTCTCGGCCATCTCATGCTCACCCCAGGTGATGAAAATTTTGGTGCCAAAGACTTTGTAAGCGCCATCGGCTTGTGGCTCGGCACGGCTGCGCACGGCGGCCAAATCAGAACCAGCTTGCGGCTCGGTCAGGTTCATGGTGCCAGTCCATTGGCCGCTCACCAGATTGTTGAGGTAGGTGGCTTTGAGTTCGTCGGAGCCAGCAGTCAGCAGCGCTTCAATTGCACCGTCGGTCAGCAGCGGGCACAGTGCAAAGCTCATATTGGCCGAATTCTGCATTTCGCCAATCGAGGCGCCAATGGTTTTGGGTAAGCCCTGGCCGCCAAAATCGACCGGGTGTTGCAGCCCTTGCCAGCCGGCTTGGGCAAATTGCTGAAACGCGTCCTTGAAACCGGGGGTGGCGGTCACCACGCCGTCTTTCAAACTGGACGGGTTCTTGTCGCCTTCCCAGTTCAGCGGACTCAACACGCCCTCACAGAACTTGGCCGCCTCTTCCAGAACCGCCTGCGCGGTATCAAAACCGGCATCTTCAAAACCGGGCAACTGAGCGACTTGCTCTATGTCGGCTAGGTACTTGATGTTGAAAAGCATGTCTTTAAGGGGGGCAACGTAGTTCATGTCGAGTCTCCTAATAAGAATAATGAAGGGCGCCAGTGTGTTGATGCGAAAAAAAAGGGCACCGCAAGCGATGCCCTTTTTGTGTTCAGCTTAGAGCGCTGCGACCAGTTCCGGTACCGCCGCGAACAAGTCAGCCGCCAGACCGTAGTCGGCCACCGAGAAGATTGGGGCTTCCGGGTCTTTGTTGATCGCCACGATCACCTTGGAGTCCTTCATACCGGCCAGATGCTGGATGGCGCCGCTGATGCCGCAGGCCACATACAACTGAGGTGCGACGATCTTGCCGGTCTGCCCCACTTGCCAGTCGTTCGGTGCGTAACCGGCGTCCACCGCCGCGCGCGAAGCACCCATGGCGGCGCCGAGTTTGTCAGCCAGCGGCGTCATGACTTCCATGAACTTCTCGCTCGAACCCAAAGCCCGGCCACCCGAGACAATGATCTTGGCGGCGGTCAGTTCAGGGCGGTCGTTTTTGGCGATTTCGCTGCCAACGAAGGTGGTTTTTTCACTGGCAGCCACGGCGGCCACCACTTCAACGAAGGCCGAGCCACCAGTGGCCGCAGCTGCGTCAAAGCCGGTGGTGCGCACGGTCAGAACCTTGGTCGCGTCCAGGCTTTGCACGATGGCGATGGCGTTGCCGGCGTAGATCGGGCGCTCGAAGGTGTCCGGGCTGTCGACCTTGGTCACGTCCGAGATTTGGGCGACATCCAACTTGGCCGCTACGCGGGGGGCAATGTTCTTGCCGGAAGCGGTAGCGGGAAACAAAAGGTGGCTGTAGCTGGACGCCACGGCCAGAATTTGCGCAGTCACATTTTCGGCCAGGCCGTGAGCGAAAGCTGCGCTGTCAGCGTGCAAGACTTTGGTTACGCCGGCGATTTGCGCGGCCGCCGCAGCAGCGGCACCGGCATTGGCACCGGCCACCAGCACATGCACCTCACCACCGCAAGCGAGGGCGGCGGTTACGGTATTGAGGGTGGCGACCTTGATCGTCGCGTTGTCGTGTTCAGCAATTACTAATGCGGACATTTTTTTGTTCCAAAAAAATTGATTAATCTGTTGAGGACAGAGCTAGCCCACTGCGTGTGGCTGCGGTCTGTCCCGCAAAGCTTCAGATAACCTTAGCTTCATTCTTGAGTTTGTCGACCAGGGCGGCCACGTCGGGCACCATGATGCCGGCGCTGCGCTTGGGAGGCTCGCTGACCTTCAAGGTCTTGATGCGTGAGGTCACGTCAACACCGAGGTCTTCAGGCTTGAAGATTTCGAGTTGTTTTTTCTTGGCCTTCATGATGTTGGGCAAGGTGACATAACGGGGCTCGTTCAGGCGCAAGTCGGCGGTGATGACGGCAGGCAGGCTAACGGAAATCGTTTCGAGGCCACCATCAACTTCACGCGTGACCAGCAGTTTGCCGTCAGCCGCTTCGACTTTGCTGGCAAAGGTGGCTTGCGGCAGGTCAGCCAACGCAGCGAGCATCTGACCGGTCTGGTTGCAATCGTCGTCAATCGCTTGTTTGCCCAAAATAACGAGACCGGGTTGCTCTTTGTCCATCAGGGCTTTGAGCAGTTTGGCAACCGCCAGCGGCTGCAGTTCTTCAGTCGTTTCGACCAGAATGGCGCGGTCAGCCCCAATCGCCATGGCTGTGCGCAGGGTTTCCTGGCATTGCGTCACGCCACAAGAAACGGCGATGATCTCAGTGACCACGCCCTTTTCTTTAAGGCGAACCGCTTCTTCAACGGCGATCTCGTCAAACGGGTTCATGCTCATTTTGACGTTGGCGGTATCTACACCCGTGTTGTCCGACTTGACGCGGACCTTGACGTTGTAGTCCACCACGCGTTTCACTGCGACCAGGACTTTCATTGATTCAACTCCAGATAGTTATAGGTAAGGCGATTAACTCGGTGCTTGCGTCAATTTTAGTTGACGTGCACGTCAACTAAAGATTCTATGCGGTGTCTCTTGTCAGCTTGGTCGTCTCCACGACAATCCACAACTAAATTTAAATAGAACGACCGTGCTTTTTAAATTGTAGCGTCATATTCTCGTCATCTTCCCACAGCAGGTGTATGCACCACGCGTTGCGGGTAAGGAATGTCAATTTGATTCTCGCGCAGTGATTTCAAGATATCTTGGTTAATCAGGGATTTAAGGTTGAGACTGCCATTCTCGGGGTCAGCAATCCAATAGCCCACGGTGAACTCCAAACCATCCGCTCCAAAATTGGACAAGGCCACGGAGGGCTCAGGTGTTCTCAACACCCGTTCATGGTTCAACATGGCCTGGTTCAGCAAACGCATCACCAATTCCACGTCGCTGTCATAGCCGACTGACACCATGGAAGACTGCCAAACCTGCGTATCGGCCAGCGACAGGTTTTCAACCCGACTGGTGATCAGCATCTCATTGGGCACGATGGACTCGCGACCGGCGAGCGAGCGAATGACGGTGTAGCGGGCGTTGATTTGGGTGATAAGCCCCTCGAACCCATCCACCCGCACGTTGTCACCAATGCGCATGCTGCGTTCGGCCAGAATGACAAAACCGCTGACGTAATTGGCGGCCAGTTTTTGCAGACCAAAACCGACACCGACACCGATGGCACCGCCCAGCACCGAGAGTGCCGACAGGTTGATGCCGACCACCGATAACGCCACCAGCAAGCCCACAAACATCAGCAGCGCCCGCGTGGCGTTGCTCACGGCCTTGCGCAAGGACAATTCACCACCGGTGGCATGGCGCAACAAGCGCGCTTCAATGCCCGATGAAATCCACAGGGTGAAGAGCAGCACGGCACCAGCCGTCAAAGCCCCTTCCAGCATATTGCGCACGGACAAGGTGGTGCCCGATACCTTCCAGGTAATTTGGTCCAACTCCTCCAGAATGACCGGAAGCAAGCCACTGACCCACAGCACCATGGCCAGCCACGCCACCCAGGAAATGCTTCGCTCCAGCAAGCGCACCAGCGGCGCCTCGGCGAAAGCAGCCTGCAAGATCTTGACGCCAAAGCGAATGACCAGCAAGGACAGCAACACCGGCATCGCAATCTTGAACACGGCCAGCTGTACCCAATCCACCATCAGCGCCCGCGCCAGATAGGCCAGACACAACAGCAGCGCCGGAAACAGCACGCCATCCACAATGCGGCGGCCAAACGTGATGGAGGAACTGTCGCGTGTGCCCACGGCACGTGCAATCAACGAGGCCAGGAGCCAAGCCAACAGGCCACACGCCACCAGCGCGCCCAACTCCATGAGCGCAGCGGGCTTGGTGAGTGCCGCTATCCAGCCATCAAGGTCGGTTATCCGGGAGTCAGACATCCGCCAGAACCCGAATATGCGCCTCCACGCTACGGGCCAATGAACTCAGCGTGTAGCCGCCCTCCAGGCAAGACACGATGCGACCTTTAGAGTGGCGTTTGGCCACATCCATCAGACGCTGCGTAATCCACGCAAAGTCGTTTTCAACCAGGCCCATCTGACCCATGTCGTCTTCGCGGTGGGAGTCAAAACCGGCGCTGATAAAAATCATCTCGGGCTGAAAGGCCTCCAGACGCGGCATCCAGGTGCGCTCAATGATGTCCCGCACCTCTGTCCCTTTGATATAGGCAGGCACCGGCACATTGACCAGATTACTGGCGGTGGAGTGAACGTAATCCAGCGGGTAAAACGGGTGCTGGTAAAAGCTGGCCATCAGAATGCGGTCGTCGCCGGCCACGATGTCTTCGGTGCCGTTGCCATGGTGCACGTCAAAGTCGATGATGGCCACGCGTTGCAAGCCGTGGCGCTCGAGCGCATATTTGGCGGCAATCGCGACGTTGTTGAAGAAGCAAAAACCGCTGGCCTTGTGGCGACTGGCATGGTGACCGGGCGGGCGAATCGCACAAAAAGCATTGGGCATCTCGCCTGCAATCACGGCATCGGTGGCGGCAATCGCGGCACCTGCCGCGCGCAATGAAGCCGCCCAGGTGTGGATGTTGATAGAAGTGTCCGGGTCGATCTGGGTATGAGAAGGGCCACCGGCCTCGATCTCTTCCTTCAACCAATCGCTCAAACCCCGCATTGACGCGATGTGGATACGTCCATGGGCGAGTTCAATATCGGTCAAAGAGGCAATGGGGGCCTCTTGCCGGTCCAAAGCCACACCGAGACCCGAGGTCAACAGGCGGTCTTCGATGGCATCAAGCCGTTCGCCACATTCAGGGTGGCCCGGCCCCATTTCATGTTTCCAGCAATCACGGTGGGTAAAGTATCCCGTCATAGTCATAGTGCTAACGCTCCTTTTACATTTTTTTGGTAAGGTCGTGCCATGAATGCACAACTAAAAATTAGATCACTCATTAATCAGCTTAACACGGTGATATTTGGAAAAACTGACCAAACACAAGATTGTGTAGCCTGTTTATTGGCCGGCGGCCACCTGCTGATTGAAGACGTGCCCGGCGTGGGCAAGACCACATTGGCGCACGCACTGGCCCGTACCTTTGGTCTCCAGTTCTCGCGCGTACAGTTCACGGCCGACCTGATGCCCAGCGACCTGTCGGGCGTGTCGGTCTATGAGCGCGCCAAGGAATCGTTTGTTTTTCACCCCGGCCCCTTGTTTGCACAAGTGTTGCTGGCCGACGAGATCAACCGCGCCAGCCCCAAAACCCAAAGCGCATTGCTGGAAGCCATGGAAGAAAAACAAGTCACGGTCGACGGCGAAACCCGTCCCCTGCCCTCACCCTTTTTTGTCATTGCCACGCAAAACCCGTTTGACCAGGTCGGCACCTATGCCCTGCCGGAGTCACAACTGGACCGCTTCCTGATGCGCATCTCGCTGGGTTACCCGGACCGTGCCGCCGAGCGCGACCTGCTGATCGGGACCGACCGGCGGGACCTGGTCGAGACCCTGCCCAGCCTGCTGACCCCGGCTGAACTTAAGGCTTTACAGCAACAAGTGCTGGCCGTTCACGTCGCGCCCCCGCTGCTGGACTATGTGCAGGACCTGATTGCAGCCACCCGCTCCGGCCAGTGGTTCTTGATGGGCCTGAGCCCGCGCGCCGGTATTGCGGTGGTGCGCGCCGCCAAAGCCCACGCCCTGATCAGTGGCCGCGATTACGTCGCCCCGGATGACGTACAGGCGATCCTGCCGCAAACCGTGGCCCACCGGATGATGCCGGTCAGTGACGCCGGACGCGGCGCGGTCGAACAGGTGCGCGCCATGCTGGACGCTGTGCCGCTGCCGTGAGCACTCTCGGACTTCGCAAACGTTTTCAGCGCTGGTTTGAAGCGCGCTTGCCGCTGAGCGACGTCATCACGCTCACGCAGCGCAACGTCTACATCTTGCCCACCCGCCCCGGCTTCATGCTGGGTGCGACGATTTTGGTGCTGCTGGTGGCGTCCATTAACTACCAGCTTAATCTGGGTTACCTGCTGACCTTTTTGCTGGCCGGCAGTGCGGTGGTTGGCATGCATGTGTGCCACGGCACGCTGCGCGGATTAACTATGCATTTAATAGCGCCTGACGCACACTACGCGGGGGATAGCGCCGTATTTGGTATAAATATTCAAAGCCAGCGGCGCAGCATTCGGCACGGCATCGGGCTGGCGGTTCTGGGCTCTGGCCAGTGGGTCTGGACCGATGTACCTGCCCAAGGCAGCGCTACCGTGCAAGTCGCCTTCAAGCCCGAGCGCCGGGGTCTTCACCGGGTGCCCACGCTCACGGCTGAAACGCGCTTTCCGCTGGGCACCTTCCGGGTCTGGACCGTGTGGCGCCCCGCCGCGCAGATGCTGGTCTATCCGGCGCCCGAGCCGATGGCACCGCCGCTGCCACCGGGTGAGCCGCGGTCTGGCGGCGCCATGACGACCCACCCCCGGGCCAGTGGCGACTACGACAGCGTGCGCGCTTACCGCCGGGGTGACCCGATGAAACTCGTCGTCTGGAAAAAAGCTGCCAAGTCCGACGAACTGGTGAGCCGCGACGCGCAGCAGGTTCAGCGCCATGAACTGTGGCTGGACCAAATCCACTGCGGCACCTCCCATCTCGAACAACAACTGTCGCGCTTGTGCGCCTGGGTGTTACTGGCCGAAAAACGGGGTCTGGATTACGGCTTGCGCCTGAGCGGCCTGGAGATTGAACCGGGCTGTGGCGACAGCCACAAAAAGCGATGCCTGCAAGCGCTGGCGCTGCATTGACTGGATACTCACCGCCATGCTGAAGACCGCGCTCCATCACCTTCGCACCTTGCCGCGGGACAGCCGCGACACCTTGTTCATGCTGGTAGTGATCGCCTGGGTGCTGCTGCCGCAGGTGGCGAATCTGCCGCTGTGGTGCAGCGGCTTGGCGGCCACAGTGTTGTTGTGGCGCGGTTGGCTGGCTGTCACGGTGCAGCCACTGCCTTCGCGCTGGTGGTTGCTGGGGCTGCTAATTGTGACGGTGGCCGCCACGTACACCACCCATAAAACCCTACTTGGTCGCGACGCCGGGGTCACCCTGATCGTGGTGCTGCTGGCCCTGAAAACGCTGGAGCTGCGCGCCAAACGGGATGCCTTCGTGGTGTTTTTCCTCAGCTTCTTCACGATGCTGACCAACTTCTTCTTTTCCCAATCCCTGCTCACGGCCGCCGCCATGCTGGTCGCGCTGATGGGCTTGCTGACGGCGCTCGTGAATGCCCACATGCCGGTTGGCCGACCACCTTTGTGGCAAGCCGCCAAAACCGCAGGCTGGATGGCGCTGCTGGGCGCGCCGATCATGGTGGTGTTGTTTGTGCTGTTCCCGCGCATGGCGCCGCTCTGGGGCGTCCCGGGCGATGCCATGAGCGGTCGCAGCGGTTTGTCGGCGACGATGCAAGTGGGCAGTGTCGCCAGTCTGGCGCTGGACGACAGCATTGCCCTGCGCGTGCGCTTTGAGGGCGCGGCGCCACAGCAGTCGGCGCTGTACTTCAGGGGGCCGGTGCTGTCTACCTTTGACGGGCGGGAGTGGCTGCCCTTGCGCTCGGCTTTTCCGCCGCGGATGCAAGCCCCGGCCAATCTGCAGGTGCAGGGCGCGGCGGTTAACTACCAGATCACCCTGGAACCCAATAACCGCCCCTGGTTGCTGCTGCTGGACGCCACCCCCAACAAGCCCTCACTGGTCGGGTTCGATGTCCGCATGACGAGCGAACTGCAATGGCTGACCGACCGCCCGATTGCCGACCTGGTGCGCTACTCGGCCCAAAGCTACCCCGATTTTTCTCATGGCCCCGTGCGTCCCATTGCGAGCCTGCAAGACTACCTGGACCTGCCCGCCGGTTTCAACCCCCGCACACTGCTACTGGCCGCCGAAATGAGGCGCGACCCGCGCTATGCCAAAGCTGACGGGGCTCAATGGATTGCCATCGCCATGGAGCGACTACGTACTGGCGGCTACAGCTACACACTGGACCCCGGCGTATTCGGGCGAGACAGTGCCGACGAATTCTGGTTTGACCGCAGGGAAGGTTTCTGCGAACACATCGCCTCCAGCTTTGTGATCCTGATGCGCGCCCTGAATGTGCCGGCCCGCATCGTCACCGGCTACCAGGGCGGCGAAAGCAACGTGGTGGATGGTTTCTGGATCGTGCGCCAACGCGATGCCCATGCCTGGGCCGAAGTCTGGCTTGCCGGGCGCGGCTGGGTGCGGGTCGACCCGA
>SERZ01001195.1_pt1 | contig 15275 bp, 11 predicted proteins | sample 3171461 | NCBI WGS metagenome assembly SERZ01 (sample SAMN06051861, study PRJNA518727) | freshwater metagenome | biome: subpolar coniferous forest; feature: holomictic lake; material: water; isolation source: holomictic Lake 227, 6 m depth | place: Canada: near Kenora, Ontario | collected... | reverse complement strand
CATGGGAAAGGTATCCACTGTTTTCTCGGCGCAGGGGGCAACCTATAGCCGGGCATGGTTCCAAAGCCAATGTAGCTCAGTTGGTAGAGCAGCTGATTCGTAATCAGCAGGTCACGGGTTCGAGTCCCGTCGTTGGCTCCAGTTCTAAGTGACTGGAATACAAATACTTAGAAAACGGAATCAACTCTCGGTTCCGAATCCTTAAAGTCCTTCGGGCATCACTTTGGCATCAGTTTTTTCGCTCATTCTTGTGCCCGCCTCTAAGAGTTGAGGTCCCATTAAGAGGAATTTGCGGGAAATTTGCGACTTTTTTCGACTGAAAAACTCTTTTTGTGCTCAGCGGTTCTCTCGACCTGCTGATTGAATCGGGTGGAGTGCTTCGATTCGTTGTGAGTCGGCCTGCGGCGCAGATCAATAAGCAATAGAGGGTAATCAGCAGGTCACGGGTTCAAGTCCGTCGTCGGTTCCAGTTTTAAGATGCTGGTATAAAGAGACTTAGAAGAGCTAACTCAGCTCGCGATTCCAACTCGAAAACTCTTCAGGTATCACTTTGGCATCACTTTTTGGGATTGATTGTGCCCGCCGCTAAGAGTGAATGCCCACATTAAGAGGAATCAGCCGGAAATGTGCGATTTTTTTGACTAAAACTCTTTTTATAGGGGATGTTCCCTCGTTCTTATCCCACCTGCTGACTACGGTCAGCATCTCTGTCACAGAGTATTTGTTGTGGTAGCTTCGCTGAGGGGCGAGGCCTAGCTACGTGATGTGGCCATCAACGAACCTTGCCATTTCAGGCATCGAGAGCTCGAGGCTCAAGCGGTCAAGTTCCTGAGTTCGGTAACCAGCAACTCACGCAGGGAACGTTCTGCGGCATCCAACTTCTCCTGATTCTTCCGTTTGCGGCGGATATGCCCGACGTAATCCATGACTTTGCCTCGTTGATCCTGCTTCCAATTGGCAGTGAACCCGGCCTTAAGCTGATCGCTGTCAACTTGGACGGCGGCTTCCTCGCGCCTGCCATGCGCCCAGCCGGCGCAGAGTTGGGTGTACATCAAATACCGATCCAGAATAATCCAGAGGAGATTGGAGAGAGAAGAGATTGAGGCTTCAGCCTGTCTGCCGCCCATCTTGCCACCGCCCCATGAGATCGGCCCCATCCTGATCTTTGGAATTTTAACGTTGACTGCCTTATCCGCACACCACCACGCGACCGCTGCCCCGGAGGCACTACCGATTAGCATGGCAAGTCCCATTGAAGTCCAGACGGCATGAGCGTCAATGATTCCCCCGATTGTCGCACCGATGACAGCACCAGCCAGAATAAGTTGTTTGTGGGGAAGTCCGAGCCAATGCCAAACGGTTTCAGAAAACAGGTCCTGTTCGAGCAAGTCGCTGACCACCCATTTCTGATTGGAATGGTGGAAAATGCCGCAAACTCTGGTTCTGAACGCTTGCTCTCGTCCGCGAACTGCTTCCATCAAATTCCGCTTGGCCTCGGCTGCGGCTCGGTCTTCGTCGCCTGGATTTTGGATCTGTTCGCATTTCCGCAATTCCATAAAATGCCTCAAATCCTCCACGATGAGCCGTGAAACGTCTTTGATTCGTCCCTCCCAGTCGGTTCGCAGGGATTGGATGCTGCGTTCCATAGCGTCTTCCCACTCGGGGATGATTGCTCGTGCCGCTTCAAGCAGCCTGAGCCGGTCTTTCAAGGTAGCTCGGTGACCGTTGAATTCGTGGACATGGTTGAAATCGCGGGCCATGAGTCGTTTCCAGTCCTCCAGGTATTCGCCGCGGCCCTCTTTTGAGTTAATCACCCCAATTCTGCGAGTGCTGGTGAGCCGCAGGATTTCGACCTCCTGCTGATCCACGGGGCGAACCGGGCGTGAGGCGTCAGCCACGTATATGACAGCGGCCCCTTCGGCTAACGGCCTAAAGATTTCGAGTTCCTGCGGAAATTCCCCGGTCGCTCGGAAGGTCTCGATGAATGTTACCAGCGGGTCGGGCAGGGTTTGGTTTTCTCTGAACCATGCCAAGGCGGCTTCGGCATTCTCAAAGCCGGGGGTGTCGAAAAACACCAGAATCTCATTCCCATCAATACTGACCGGATACCTTTGGCAGGTCTGAGTCGTACCGGGAATCGGGCTGATCTTGGCCTTATCATCCTCGGCCAGGGTCGCCATAATCGTTGTTTTGCCCTCGTTCGGTTGGCCTATCAAGGCGAAGGAGGGGGTGGAAAGGACTGGTGGCATAGGATTTGGTCAGTTCGGTTCTACGAACGAAAATACCTCTAAATTCGGGTCGCCCAACCCGGTGACCTTTTTACGCCAAACTTCGGCATCAATCTGTTTTGGCGGGCGGGCGAACGGGGTGCCGTCCGGCTTGCCCAAAAGGCCCACCAGAATCGCGCTCTTTGAGCCCAATTCAGACCGGAGGTGTTTAAGGAAGTCGAGCGCCTGCTGGACAGGCGGCATAAATGCCTCTTGGACGAGTAGAATTCGCAGCCGACTAGCCCCTTCGGCTGCCGCTTTAAGGTTCGCCAGCACGGTTGCCTTTCCTAGCGCGTCCGCCTTTAGCACGAGGACTGTTGGGAGATTCCACCCTTTGCGGTTTTGCACCCACTCTTGAATGGATGCGGCTCTTTCAGAGGTATGGATTTCTTCGGGGATCAGCACTCCATAGACAACTGTTTTGGGATTGGCTGGATCAGCTACAATCTTCGCGGAGACGATTGGTTCTGCCGGATTAGGGCCGGTGGACGGGTGATTAAAAACTCCGCGTTCCAAGGTCATCCGTTCCCAAAGAGGGTCGAATCGTAATTCCCCAAAAGTTTCCGCTTTCAGCGCGGACACTACCCGGCGATCACTCAGCCACTTCAGGATTAGGCGGGGAATAAATCCGTAAATCAAAGCGGCCCAAATCAGAAAGGCAGCCCAGGCCGACGCTGCCTTGCTATCCCTAAAAGCCGTACGATCTCCAAACCTCACAAACTGGGTTTGTTCGATCTGTTTGAGAGTGGGAAAACCAACCCCCTCCGGTTGGAACCGGCTCCAGGGGGACGCGAGTACTCTTACCCCGTTATGCACCAATGCTGCGGTTATTCGTTGATCCGTTGTTTGCCAACTGAAGGCGTGACTCTTCGGTAGGCAGTTAAGCCAGGTGAAAACGAGCACTCCCGCCGTGAATGCGATGCCGAACGCCTGGATGAGTTGAAAAAGCGTGGCGCTGATGGCGCTCTTGCGCGACTCGACACGCTGCTTCAAAGCCCCTATCAGCGTTTGGGCGCGCAAACGGCGCTCAGGTCCGAGGTCTTCACTTCCCCGAACGGCAAGCTTTCGCAATACGGGCCGAATCGCCTCAAACAGCAACCCTCGAACAAAAGCGGGCGCTGCCGGAAGGGTTGGGATGGCCTTTTGGCCAAGCAAGACCCAGAACCCGTACAAGGTCAGGGCAAAAGGAACCGCGATGCAGGCCAAAGCAAAATAGATCACATTGCTGGGTTCTCCTGAAACCTCGTTATCGCTAAGCATCCCCCCAACCGCGCCGTAAGCTACCAGGAGGCCCATAATCATCAGCCCTATGCGACACCAGTTCACGAACGATAGGACTTCCTCGCCTAGGGCAAGTTTGCTGCGGAAGCGGTCTCGGCGCCGAACCTCCAGCCAGAAATGGAAGAGGGATCGACGATTTTCACCATCTGCAACCCCGGGGAACTGCTTGTAAATGCCACGATCCCGTTGTCGAAGACTCTCAGCCACCTCGTGCCCGGCCTCCGCATCCTCTTGAATCAGAACCTCAAAGTCGATCACATCGGCCAAAGTCCAGTCGGGATTACCGCTGACTCGTGAGAACGGCTGGCTGGGCTGTTGTTGAATCATTTCCAAAAGGTTGCAACCGACAGGCTCAGACAGTGCCACTCTCTGACGTGCCTCGTCCAGCCTGAACAGGCTTGATCCGTGTTCGATTGGTCATCATTATCCGACTTTCCTCTACCCCGTCCACGAATACGGAATAATCTCATGAACTGGCTCCAAAGACTGAATCTTGCCCGCACAGCCTGCGTTCACCTGTTCTGCACGGTGGTGTTTCTGCTTGCGTGTTTGTTCCTATGGAACGCATGGAGCGGTAGCAGCCTAAGCGGTCTGCCCGATTACGACTACCTTGAAGACGTCGTTCGGTTGAGGGATTCCGGGCATTCTGGCGAGGCCCTCGCTATTGCAAAATTTGTGGAAGGCGAGCCGGGGATGCCGCATCGAGAGGAGATTTTGGGGGTTGCAAGGAGCATAGAAGAACAGAACCGCAATTGGTTTGGGCGGGCGAAGCGGTTCAGTGTTGGTTTTTTCGCGGGGGATATGGATTCATCCGAAGCTCTGGTTGGGACGGTCATATCCGATTTCCTGTTTATTGGGGATGCGCGGGATTTCGGTAAGGAGTCCTACAAGGGGCTCACCGGCCAGGAATACGACAAGGTGGTTTTGACGCTTTCGAGCGTCGGGCTCGTTGCCACCGCCGCCAGTTGGTTTGATCCGGAGCCGGACACCAAAGTTGCGGCAATTTCTTCGAGGCCAATTTTGACTACTCTCAAGGCTCTGAAAAGAGTGAATGCGCTTACCGCCAAGTTCACCCGCACTCTTCTTAACCTAGGCAGCGAAGTGGAGCGTACCAAGAAGCTTGGCCGGTTCACGGAGATTTTGGAAGGAATGGGATCCTTGATGATACACTCGCCTTCAGGCACCATCGCCACCGCGTCCAAAGAGATTGAAACGGTTGAGGATTTGCAGTTGGTAGCCAAATGGACCAAATCAGCCCCGACCAAGACAATTACGGCGTTGCAGGTTGGCGGGGATGAAGCGGTGGGTTGGATGAAAAAGTCCGGGGATTTTGCGGATCGGCAACTTGGTAAAATTTTGAGGAAAGGAGCCCGCGGCTTCTCAAAAGTCCGAACCTATTCCAGACTGGGTAAGTTCGTCTTCCGCGGTCGCATCGATCAAGTTTTGCGGGCTTGGATCGACTGGTTGATGGAGCATCCCGCCCTGCGTCCGGTGATATTCGGGCTCTTAATTTTGTCTGCCTTGCTATCCTTCCTTTTTGGAGCCAGCACTTTTAACAAGGCGGTGTTGCTGTTCGGGTGCCAGAAATCTCCCATGCCTCCCCCGGTCGTGCCAATTGCCTAATGCTTGCCCCCGGTTTAATCCTCGATGGTTACTGCCTGATTCGCCCCATTGGCCGGGGTGGGTTCGGTGAGGTGTGGCTTTGCCGACTTGAGGCTACCGGTGAATACCGGGCAATGAAACATCTGCCCGCCTCAAATACCGCCCATCTTGAACGCGAGTTGGCCGCGCTCATACGGTATAGGACGGAAACCGCCCGGCTTCAGTGCCCATACCTGCTTCCGATTGAACACGTTAATCGCGCAGATGACGGACTTTTTTATACAATGCCACTGGCCGACGGGCTTGGTGTTGCCGATTCCCTTGCCACCGAATGGCAACCCAAAACGCTGGCGGCGCTTATTCAAGAACGCAAGAGGGCCTCGACATGGTTCAGCGCTACCGAAATCCAGGCAACCATGGCCCCGCTGATTGCCGCCGCACAAGAGCTGAGTGACGCCGGGGTCGTCCACCGCGACATCAAGCCAGAGAACATCCTCTTCATCGAAGGACGACCATGCTTGGGCGATGTCAGTTTGCTCACCGATGACGCCGACGTGATAACGAGGCGCGGAACGCCTGGCTATGCCGCGCCGAGTTGGTATTTGGAGAGCGGCGGCAATCCCGACATGTGGGGACTGGCATCGACGCTTTACAGCATGATCACCGGCAACCCTCCGGACAAACTTGGCCGGGCATCCTTCCTTTGGCCTCCGCAAGGGGAAGAATCCGTTGAAGTGCGGGTATGGAACCGCTTCCATCGGATTATCTTCCAAGGAACCGCAGAAAAGGCTGACGACCGATTTGCTGATCTGGATGCTCTTGCAGAGGCGCTCGCATGTGCTACTGAGCGTAAGCCTCTCATGATTGCCGGGATTCGCCTCAAAGCGGCAATTCGCGACATGTTTATTGTATGGGGACTTCCGAGTGGTGCTGCAATCGTTATCACTGCGGTTGGTATCAAACCTGATGCACCAAATCTCATGTATGTTTTTGCCGTAGCTAACACGGTTTTTGGCACGATTGGATACTTTATTGTCGGCTGCATTGTTCGCCAGTCGCGGTGGCGACACCTGTTGGCTGTTACTGTTCTTGTATGGCTACTTGATCTCAGCAACCTGTTTGCATTTGGAAAATTTTGGATGTGGCTGGCAGCCCTCCCGTCGTTGCTTATTTGGATGGCAATCGGGGGAGGAATTTCATCTTTATGCACCAAACCGCGTGAGATTTCTGGAACACGCCCGAAAAGGAATATGAAGCTGCGAGAATCGGTATAGCCGATTGCCCGCATCTGAACCAACCATGTCCGACGCCTTTCCAGAAACCCCCGTCACTCTTCTTGCCTGCCTTGAAGATCGCCGAGGAGGTATGCCTTACCAGGACGCATGGAAGTCGTTCTTCGACCTCTATCACGGCCCGATCCGGGTTGCCGCATTGGGCACGTTTAGGAAATATAACTGGTGCCATGTGCCCGAGGATATGCTGGAGGAGGTCATTGCGGATGTGGTGGTCTCCTTTTTCAAAGCCGAATTTGCCTACGATCCGGCACGCGGCCGCTTCCGCAATTACCTACGTCAACTTACGGCATGGCGGATCATGGACAAGCTCGGGAAACTCCCGCCAACGCCCCCAGTTCAACTGGAATCCCTTGCGGAGACCGATCTCGCCGATCCCACGAACGCACATCGGCCCGATGGTGAACTGGAAACCCAGGAGCACGACGCCTACCGCTCTGCGATCTTTGCCACGATGCTGGAAGACGTCCGCAACCGGGTCAGCCCCCAGACGTTTCTGATGTTCGAGATGACGAAAATCCAGGGGTGTAACCCGGACGACGTGGCCAAACAGTTCAAGGTCAAACGGAACGTCGTGGATAACGCATCCTATCGGGTACTGAACAAACTCCGGGAACTGGCTTGCCAGCCCGAATACCGAAAGGAGTATGACGCATGAAATCTGCATGGGACAAAATCTTTAACTCCGACGAACCGCTCACCGATGAGGAACGCGAGGCGGCGCTCCAAGAGTTGGCCAAGGCGGTTTCGGAGGTGGATCGCACGCAAGCATCCCCCGAGCATGAACGCATCCTGAAACGAATCCGGGAAAAGCTGGCTCGACCAGAAGACCGCACCTAGCCTGCTCTCAAAATAGAGCCATCCAACCTAAACCAAGACATGCTGGTTGACCGCCTGAAATCCTCAAGTGCTCAAGTGGCGAAAAGCTGGTCAAGGTGGTTGAACCAATAATCTGGCAACACGTTTGAAGCCGTTTCCTCTTGCCTGCCGTGAACCCGTTTCGTACAAATCCTCGACATGGAAGGACAAGGTTCAACCGGTAACGTGCTCGCCGCCCTGTGCAGCTTTTTCATCCCCGGCCTGGGACAGTTGCTCCAAGGCCGTCTCTTCATTGCCATCGTCATGTTCGTGCTTGCTGGCCTCCTCTGGTTCATCCTGCTCGGGTGGGTCATTCACCTCTGGTCGATCCTTGATGCCGCCAAATACCGCAGGCCATGAAGCCCAGTCTCTTCCGGGCAAGGAAAGGGCGGCATAGGGATAACTTTCGAAAATCTTCGCGTGCCGAGTGAGATTTTTGATTCGCCTCCGAAATACGATGGAAAGAGGCACTGCCCATTCTGGAATTAGCCAGGCCAACGCAGCCCTCCACACAACCATGAAACAAAAGACCCTCACTCGCCTCGGACTCGCCCTTATGATCTTGGGGTGCGCATTATTCCTGTGGGACTACAATCGTGAAAAGACCGCTTACTACGCCGATTATGTTGATGAGTGGGGAGTGCCGAAAGGATTACAAAAGATCCCTTACAATGATGTTTTACACCGGGAGTTTTCGTGGCGCATTATTTCACGATACTGGAAAGTTCAGTCTTTGACTCGCGTCAACTCCGCTGGTAAACCACGGGACCCCAGCAGCAGCGAAGGAGCGGGACTGCCCATTTCAATGCGCTATTTTTACAGTCAGTCAGGGAAACTGGCCAAGGCAGAGGAATTCGATGCGCATGAAAAACTGCTACGGGTGTTGGAGTATTCCGATGATTTGCGGCAGGTGTGGTTCAGAGCAACAAAACCGGGTGGAGCTTTTTCAGCAAGCGGGAGCAAGACTCAGGCATTTTCTGTCGGCGACCTCGAAGGCGCAGAAAATCAGACAAAGAGTGGAATCGTCGGTTGGGAACTCGATTATGATTTGCGAGGCCGCATTACTGCGAAGAGATTCCTGAATGGGAGTAAAGTTCCAACTAAAGACACGGAGGGAGTGGCTGGAAACCACTATGTTTATGATCACCGTGGACATCTGATGAAAGAGACTTTCGTTGGACTAAATGGAATGCCTACTGCTATCCGTGGGGTGGCCATAAAAGTCTGTGCTTATGACTCTAATGGTCAAAGAACATCGGTGGAGTGGCATAATGAAAATGACGTTCTATCTCTAAATACCTACGGAACGGCTTGTCAAAAATATCAGTATGACCAATGGGGAAATGTTGTTGAACAGGACAATTTTGGCACTGATGGCAATCCGTGTTTAACTAAGGGTGGTTATGCGAATCTCAAGGCACGATTTGACGAGCGCGGTAATCAAGTTGAAACCTCCTACTTCGGGGAGGATGGCGAGCCGTGCATCAGCAAGGACGGCTATGCGAGTGTTGCTGCAAAATATGATGAACGGGGCAATGTGATTGAAACCGCATACTTATGGAGGGATGGCGAACCGTGCCTTTGCAATAACGGCTACGCAAGTTTCACCCAGAAATATGATGAACAGGGCAATGTGATTGAAGCCGCATACTTCGGGCTGGAGGGTAAACCGTGCCGTTGCAATAACGACTTCGCAAGTATTACCCAGAAATTTGATGATCGGGGCAATGAGACTGAAGACGCCTACTTCGGGGTGGATGGCAAGCCGTGCATCAGCAAAAAGGGCTGCGCGAGTGGTGCTGCAAAATATGATGAACGGGGCAATAGGATTGAAATCGACTATTTCGGGGTGGATGGCAAACCGTGCATCAGCGAAGACGGTTGCGCAAGTTTTACCCAGAGATATGATGAACGTGGCAATGTGATTGAAACCGCCTTCTTCGGGGTGGATGGCAAACCGTGCCTTTGCAATAAGGGCTTCGCAAGTTTTACCCAGAGGTATGATGAACAGGGTAATGTGATTGGAACCGCATTCTTCGGTATGGATGGCAAACCGTGCATCGGCAATGACGGCTACGCGCGTGTTGCTGCAAAATATGATGAACGGGGCAATGTTATCGAATTCGCCTTTTTTGGAGTTGATGGCAAACCGTGCATCAGCAAGGACGGCTACGCGCGTGTTGCCAATAAATTTGACGACCGTGGCAATATGATTGAAACTGCCTTCTTCGGGGTTGACGGCAAACCGTGCATCAGCAAAGACGGCTGCGCGCGTGTCACCCAGAGATATGATGAACGGGGCAATAGGATTGAAACCGCATACTTCGGGGTAGATGGTGATCGCCTACTTATGGGTGGATGGTAAACCGTGCCTTCCAAGCCGGAGAAACCCGTGTGCAGCGGTTTCAAAACGACCGCAAGAGGAGAAGATGAAAATATCCAGACGCAGCCCTGATCCCCAGACGCTGGAACTTTTTCCCGGATGTGCAGATCCGCTGGAGGTGGTCAGCGTCGGTCTGGCTCGGATGGAGAACTACTTGGATGGCTGTACCGAAATCATCAAAGCCTATCAGATTGAGGATGAGGTGCCTGTCCCCGGCGCTTCCATTGAACAAAAGGTTCAAACTCTGATTTTCGATCCCTTCGAAGGGGCGCCAGAGGAAGAGAATCCGTCATGGGTGGGCCAGGCGATTCTCGACACCAAGGTTTTGCGTGTGGCCATGGAAGGTGATCCAAAATCGTCAGACCAGGCAATCGCGAAATACTTCGGCGAGTGGCTTCCTTTTTCCGATGCAGAAGCCCCGGCTTGGGCTGGCAAAAACACCTCCGAACGGCTGTACGGTCTGATCGAGTTGTTCTGCGCCGGGTTGGATGGCTTCTACGATGGCCTTCTGTTTATGGCAGAAGAGCAAAACATGCTTCGCAGGCGCTGGCGTAGAGCCAGAATCTGCTGAGTAATCATCTGGGGAGGACTGCCGTCACCCGGGAAAATACAAAAAAGTTCACGGCCCGCGTGAGATTTTTGATTCGCCCCCGAAATACGAGGGAAAGAGGGATTGCCTATTCTGGAATTAACCAGGCCAACGCAGCCCTCCACAAAACAGAACCATGAAAAAAATGACCCTCACTCGCCGCAGACTCGTCCTTAGCACACTCTCCCTGCTTGCCTCTGCCGGAGTCGCGCTCGCCGCCTACTCCTATCAATGCCCCCGCTGTGGCTACATTGCGACCTATGCGTTTCCATCTCCGGGTGCTCGGTGCCCAAACGACGGCTGCTCAATGATCATGCGCTGACTTTTCGTGACCGGACGCGGATGGGACTGATGGGTGGTGCCGACCTCGCAGTTACAGATCACATGACCATGGCCGAAGATTTCAAACACCAAAAGGCAGCCTTGTGCTGAAGTTTATTGAAAATTGTGACTTGCACTCCCAGGCACGGAAGAACGCGCATTTGTGAGATTTGATTGCGAACCACCCAGCCCGCGAAGGGACACGATCACAGGAATAGATTTCCTTGGCTTAAACTTGCTCAAGGATAGTCTTTTTTGTATGCAGTCCATTTTACAGCCAAGATGAACGGAAAATCAAAAAAAACTCCCTCAGCATCTCCATTATTCAGCAGTTTCTGGACCGTGGGATTTACAGGCTACCGGGAACTTGGTGAGACCGCCTCGGTTTCGCAACGGATTCGCGAGGTTCTCGACGAGATTCCAAGGCGGATTTCTGGCCGACTTGTGGCTCTTTCGTCGGTAGCCTCCGGTGCGGACATACTATTTATTGAGCAAGCACTCGCTGTCGGATTGCCGTGGTTCGCAATCTTGCCAATGCCGCCGCGCAACTTTTTTAACAATACGGATTTTCCAGATGCAAAAGAGCGAGAGCGAGCAGAGTGCTTCTTGAATAAGGCCGTTACGGTTGAAATCGCCTCAACCCCTGGAACTGAGGAAGAAGCAAGGGAAACCGAGTGGAGGAAATCATCTTTTACCGATGCTGGCTTTCGCATGGTTGATGACTCGGATATTTTGATAGCGGTGCTTCGCCTCGGCGACCCTGGACGCGGCCCTGGCGGAACGGCTGATGTCGTGCGGTACGCAGAGGATCGGAAGCGTCCGCGTATTTTAATAGACCCAGACACAAACAAAGTTGAATGGTTTGATTTTCCACAACTTCTTATCGATCCGTTGATGGACGAGTTGCTAAGCCTTCAAAAGACCAGTAGCTCTGGGTTATGTGTAACAGAAAAGGCAGTGAACGAAATCGGGCATGATTTTGCCGATTTTTTTTCGATAGTCGATGCTGCTGCTTTACGGAAGGTGCCGCTGGTTCGCAATGCCGGCGGAGCGGCGGTGATCCTTCATACCGCCGCCATGATCGTTGCCGCATTCGTGCTGACGCTTCTTGCATCAGGAGTAGTCGGGCAGAGCCATCCCTCGTTTATGACCTACGCCACATGGATCAAGGCTGGCCTGGTTACATCAGGTTTTATCACTCTTGTTTGGATAATGTTTTTTAAACCGCAGACTTCCGCAGCCCGTTATCGACTTGTCGCGGAATTTTGCCGATCCGTAATTGCGACGCGGGATTTTCCGAGTCCGTTGAGCGCGCTTTACCGGACTCCATTTAAGGAGTTTAGGCATTTTTGCCGATCATTACTGATTTTCCGCTTAGTGGCTCAGGCGTCGTCCAAAATTGAAAGAACTCCATGGATTACTAAGCAAGAGGATATCGCAACCTTTAGATCTAACTACCTTAGCCAACGCATTCGCCAGCAATTGAATTATTATCGGAAAAAATGGCATAGCGCACATCCCAAAAGCCACTGGTGCGAATTGTTAGCCTTCACATTCTCGTCGGTCGCTTTGATATGCACCCTTTGGCTAGCATTCACGATCCATGCAAGTGCCAGCACAACGGAGGCGATGGGACAAATCGAACACGCCGCACACCATGCCTCTCGCGCATGGCTGGAATTTGGAATGGTTGCCGCCCCAGTTCTTGCCTCCCTGTTTGTCGCCAGCATCTCAATCTTTGAATGGAAACGCCAAGCGGCAAGATACACGGAGATGATCGCAGTTCTTGAGGATGCCGAACACAAGATCGGACACACAATGAATACCGATATTCTCGAAAGGGTAGTAGTAGAAACAGAACGCGAGCTTCTAGCGGAAAACATAGAGTGGTATTGCATGACCATGAGCGCATCGTCGGTTTGAGATATATTTCGTTATGTGGAATTTTAAACCGAACATTCCGTCAACCCCGATCAGATTAAAACCATGAACCTAGAAGTCCAACATTTATCCCACACATTCCTCACGGACGCGGCACATCTCATCGAAAAAGCTCGTCATGCCAATACGTCCATGGCTCCCAATAAACGGACATCTTATATCGCAAAACTCGTTATCGATGTCTACCTGGCTTGTGAATGCGCCCTAAAGTCCATGATCGCCTCGGCGAATATCGATAAGCCAGGAGCGGAAGTTTATGCCCGAATTTTGAATCTTGGGCACAACCTAAAACGTCTGATGAAGCATGCCGATCCAAAAAGCATCGATGCCGATGCCCGAAACTTTTTAAAGCAAGCCTCCAAACGGGGAATACATCTACGATACAGCCTAGAACTTTTTTCTGTTACAACTTGTGAATTGCTCCAAGATGACACTGTTGGTTTCCGAATTGATCAAGATTACCTGAAGAAGTTTTCCGAAATTGGGGTTTCACTGGCAAATGAAGCCAAAGAGCGACACCAGCGTGTTTGCGGAAGCGGAACCACGTCGCGCATGACACCGGAGCAACTGAAAGAATACGTCAATAATATGCGAGAGGTTTCTAAAAAGAGTCGAAAAAGCGGGCGTTGTTGCGCTTAGCAAAGTATTCATGCCATCTGGGTGATATTTTAATACAGCAAATCACGAATAGGAAAAATCAAAAATGAACGACCAACGCTTCGAGTATTATGCATTCATCAGTTACAGCCATACGGATCAAAAGTGGGCCGAATGGTTGCAACGCCAATTGGAAGCCTATCGACTGCCAAATACACTTAGGAAAGAATCGGACGGACGGTTGCCTAAACAAATCCGTCCGGTATTCCGTGACAAAACAGACATAGGAATCGGCTCCCTTCAGCAATCGCTCAGGAATGAACTTAGTGATTCACGTTTCCTGATCGTCATTTGTTCACCGAACAGCGCGAAGTCCGAATGGGTAAGCCACGAAATTGAGCAGTTCCGAGCCTTGGGGCGAGGCGATCGGATTATACCATTTATTGTTGAAGGCAGACCACATTCGTCCGAACCGGATCAGGAATGTTATCCTCGTGCGCTACGCGAATCGGGGGATGAACTCCTAGGTGCGTCGGTAATGGAACTGCAAAAGGAACAGGCTTTGGTAAAAGTTGTCGCCGCCATTCTCGGTCTAAAATTCGATCATCTTTGGAACCGTCACGAACGCCGCGAGAGGCGGAAAACCATCGGGTTGTGTGCTGCCGCTTTTGCAGCCATCTCTATGATCTTGGGGTGCACATTATTTTTGTGGGACTACAATCGTGAAAAGACCGCTTACTACACCGATTATGTTGATGAGTGGGGAGTGCCGAAAGGATTACAAAAGATCCCTTACAATGATGTTTTACACCGGGAGTTTTCGTGGCGAATTATTTCACGGTACTGGAAAGTTCAGTCTTTGACTCGCGTAAACTCCGCTGGCAAACCGCGGGACCCCAGCAGCAGCGAAGGAGCGGGACGGCCCATTTCCATGCGCTATTTTTACAGGCAGTCAGGGAAACTGGCCAAGGCGGAGGAATGCGATGTGCATGAAAAACTGCTACGAGTGTTGGAGTATTCCGATGATTTGCGGTATGTGTGGTTCAGAGCAACAAAACGGGGTGGAACTTTTTCAGCAAGCGGGGGCAAAACTCAGGCGTTTTCTGTCGCCGACATCGAAGGCACAGAAAATCAGACAAAGAGTGAAATCGTCGGTTGGGAACTCGATTATGATTTACGAGGCCGCATTACTGCGAAGAAATTCCTGAATAGGAGTGAAGTTCCAGCTAAAGACACGGAGGGAGTGGCTGGCAACCACTATGTTTATGATGACAGCGGATATCTGATGAAAGACACTTTCCTTGGGCTAAACGGAATACCTACTGCTATCCGTGGGGTTGCTATAAAAGTCTTTTCTTATAACTCTAACGGTCAAAGAACATCAGTTGAATGGCATAATGAAAATGACGTTCTATCGCAAAATTCCTACGGAATGGCTTGTCAAAAATATCGGTATGACCAATGGGGAAATGTTGTTGAATGGAACAATTTTGGCACTGATGGTAATCCTTGTTTAACTAAGGGTGGTTATGCGAACCTCAAGGCACGATTTGACGAGCAAGGCAATCAAGTTGAAACCTCCTACTTCACGATGGATGGCAAACCGTGCATTAGCAAGGACGGCTCCGCGCGTTTTACTGCAAAATATGATGAACGAGGCAATGTCATCGAATCCGCCTGCTTCGGGGTGGATGGCAAACCGTGCATTAGCAAGGACGGCTACGCGAGGTTTACTAGAAAATATGATGGACGTGGTAATGTCATCGAATCCGCACACTTCGGGATGGATGGTAAACCATGCATTAGCAAGGACGGCTACGCGAGTTTTACTGCAAAATATGATGAACGGGGCAATGGCATCGAATCCACCTACTTCGGAGTGGATGACAAACCATGCATCAGCAATGACGGCTACGCGCGTTTTACCAATAAATATGATGAACGGGGCAATGTGATCGAAACCGCCTACTTCGGAGTGGATGGCAAACCATGTATTAGCAAGGACGGCTACTCGAGTATTATTGTAAAATATGATGAACGAGGCAATGCCATTGAATCCGCCTACTTTGGCACGGATGGCAAACCGTGCATCAGCAAGGACGGTTATGCGCGTTTTACCCAGAGATATGATGAACGGGGCAATG
>SERZ01001194.1_pt1 | contig 15286 bp, 8 predicted proteins | sample 3171461 | NCBI WGS metagenome assembly SERZ01 (sample SAMN06051861, study PRJNA518727) | freshwater metagenome | biome: subpolar coniferous forest; feature: holomictic lake; material: water; isolation source: holomictic Lake 227, 6 m depth | place: Canada: near Kenora, Ontario | collected 2013-06-25... | reverse complement strand
CTCCTAAGCGGGGCCGTCCATATGTAAATGTTCTACTTCACACCCTTAACCGCCGCTTCCTTCCCCACCTTCTTGCTCCGCTTGATCGTGGACAGCTGAGCATCAATGTCACCATTCTTCGCAGCTTCGATCACGCCGTCGAACACTGAGATCACATCTTCGATCGTCGGAGCGATGATCCCTTCAGCAAACAGGGCAGCCGCTCCGTAACGGAGCACCACGACATAGCGGTTGCCGTCCTTGCTCCACCACTTCTTAAACTTCAGAGCCCGCTCGACCACCTGGCCACTTTCCTTGTCCTTCCTGACGCCTGTGCGGACATAGGCTCGATTCGCCAGTTCCGCTTCCAGGGCTTCGATCTGATGTTGAACACTCTCGATAAACCGACCACGACGATGCTGGACGGGATCGGCATTCTGCTGCTTGGGAGTGGCACCGACCTGAAACTTGCTGAGGGCGGTGCTCTTTTTTAGAATAACGGCGAGTTCCATGTGGCTCTCCATAGTTTGTGAGGTCCATACGGTAAGCTCGCCATCCCATAGATCTATACAAATCTGAGTAAGATCATTGCGATGTTTGATGACGTTCTAAATTAAAATAAGGCTGCCTTATTCGGGAACACACCCGTATGATCGCTATCCTTATAAGCAAATCTAAGGCTGCTTCCTTGTTCAACGTAATACCTACAGCAGCTAATGACCTGCTTTCGCTTGCTAACCACGCTTTTAGGCTGCGCAGAGTCTCGCTCAAATGCCGATAACATATTCAAGTAATAAAAAATGCCGGCCATCCAGTTATCCAGATGGTCGGCATTCATATTGCTTCGCTTATGGAGCGTGGCTTCTTACATTTCAAGTGGTGGGCTCAGTACCTAAGCCAGCCTTTTTAGCTGCATTAGCAGCTCTATTGTCCCTGCGCTTTTTTTCGATCGCAGCAAAGTTTGCATCAAGTTTACCAGCATTAGCCGCGCCAATTAGACCGTTTAGATACTTTATCACAGCATCCCAACTGTTGAGTGCAAGAGATGGGAAAAGAAGCGAATTTCCATAATACGAACTTACAACCAGGGCGCCTGATTTGTAGACGAACCACTTTGATGGTTTACCCCGCGACGGCGGTGCCAGCTTTTCTGAATCCTTCACATCTAGCACTGGGCCATCAAGGCCATGCTTTTCTGTGATTGTATGAAACTTTGCGGCCTCGTCAGCGAAAGCTATCTGCTTGCGAACTTCGGCGATAAACGCCTGCGCCGGAGATTTCCCTGCTGATCTGGTTTGCGTCTTCTTAACTTCAACCTTAACTATGTTCTGAGATATTCCAATCTCACCAATTAGCTCATCTAAAGTAAATTCGCTCATGACCTGCTCCTCGCGTTGGACGACTCGGTGCATATACCATATCTTGTGGGCCTTGCGAATGTCAAGTGGTGCTGGTAGTATGGTCGTCACCTCTTACGGCAGCCCCCCCTAAACCTTATTATGCAATTCATTCATGAGTTTGGTTTTTATAATATCCAGAATATGATACTTTCACCTGCACGAACATTATTCTCTGCGCTTTTAGGCCACGGCTCCGTCAGGTCAGTTGCAACTCACGCTCTTAGCTGATCTGCGTACATCTAAACACGCGCCAAATTAAGCCCCAAAACATAGTTTCTGGGCAGCGCGTTGGGGTTGTTTTACACAGTTTTTTAGTAGCGATTAAAACGTCTTTAGTTTCAAAGCATTAGTTATGCTAGGAGGAAACAGACCGTTGGCGTAGGCGTGGAGCAGGAGCTGCGGCGAAAGGTCAACCGCCATGCCGAACCGGCCCGCGGCCGCTCCCCGGCGCCCCAGCGCTCACGAGCGGACCAGCGCCGAATAATCGGCCATCAGCACGCTGGTGATCGGGCCGGGGCTGGCGAACTCCAGATCGTCGATCCGGCCGACCGGCGTCACCTCGGCGGCGGTGCCGGTGAGGAAGACTTCCGAGAACTCTCCCAGCTCCTGGGGCCAGATCACCCGCTCGATCACCTCGTAGCCGCGCTGGCGGGCCAGCCCGATCACGGTGCGCCGGGTGATGCCGTCGAGGAAGCAATCGGGCGTCGGCGTGTGGATGCGGCCGTCCTTGACCAGAAAGATGTTGGCGCCGGTGGCCTCGGCGACCTGTCCGCGGTAATCGAGCATCAGACTGTCGTTGCAGCCATTGTTCTCGGCGCTGTGCTTGGACAGGGTACAGATCATGTAGAGCCCGGCCGCCTTGGCCGCCACCGGCGCGCATTCGGGCGAAGGCCGGCGCCAGCGCGACGTCTCGAGCCGCACGCCGTCGGGCAGGTACTTGCCCCACTCCCAGACCGCGATCGCGAGGTTGATGCGGTTGTTCTGGGCCGAAACCCCCATCATCTCGCTGCCCCGCCATGCCACCGGCCGGACATAGCCCTCGTCGAAGCCCATCCGGTCCACGGTCTGCCGGGTCGCCTCGTCGATTTCGGCGACACTGTAGGGAATGGTGAAGCCCAAAAGCTCGCCCGATGTCACCAGCCGCTGGCTGTGCTCGGTGAGCTTGAAGACACGGCCGTTGTAAAAGCGCTCCCCTTCGAATACACAACTGCCATAGTGCAGGCCATGGGTCAGGACGTGGACCCGGGCTTCGCGCCACGGAACCATCGCGCCGTTCACCCAGATCACACCGTCGCGGTCGTCGTAGGGAAGCATGGCCATGGCGGTTGGAATCCTTGAGGAATGTTGCGGGCAACGCCGGGGTTCCGGTTGCTAACACTCCGCCCCGGGCAAGTCAACATGAGGGAGGCCTCTGAGCCATGACCGAGGGTCTGCCCCACATTCTGGTGGTCGATGATGATACCCGGCTGCGCGAACTCCTGCGCAAATATCTGGTCGACAACGGCTTCGTCGTGGCCACCGCCCGCGACACCGCCGAGGCGCGCGCGCAGTTGGCCGCCCTCTGCTTCGACCTGATCGTGCTCGACGTCATGATGCCGGGCGAAAGCGGGCTGGAACTGACCGCTGCGCTGCGCAAGACCAGCGAGATTCCGATTCTGCTGCTCACCGCCCGCGGCGAACCCGACGACCGCATCGCCGGCCTGGAAGCCGGGGCCGACGATTATCTGGCCAAGCCCTTCGAACCGCGCGAACTGGTGCTGCGACTCAACTCGATCCTGCGCCGCCTGCCGCCGCCGCCGGCGGCCGAGCCCGCCCGCACGCTCCGCCTCGGCCGCTGGACCTATCATCCCGAGCGCGACGAGCTGCGGTCGGGCAGCGAGGTCATGCGCCTGACCACCGCCGAGGCGGCCCTGATGCGGGTGCTGGCCGCGGCGCCGGGCAGCGTGCTCAGCCGCGACGACCTGACCGGCCGCGCCGGCATCGACGGCAACGCCCGCTCGGTCGATGTCCAGGTCACGCGGTTGCGCCGCAAGATCGAGGACGACCCGCGCCAACCCCGCTACCTGCACACCGTCCGCGGCGAGGGCTACACCCTCAGGCCGGACTGAGGCCGCGCCGATGCCTGATTCGGAATATGCCAGCGCCCTCGCCAGTGGCGCCTACGAACGCCGCAACGGCCTGAAACGGCTGCTGCCGGGCACCCTCTTCGGCCGGGCGCTGCTGATCATGGTCACGCCGGTGGTACTGACCCAACTGGTCGCGACCTGGATCTTTTACGAGCGCCACTGGGAGAACATCACCCGGCGCCTGGGCTTTGCGGTGGCGGCGGAAATCGCGCTGGTGATCGACGGACTGGAGCACGCCCCGGACCGCCAGGCGCGGACCCGGATTCTCGATGAAACCGCCCGCGCCGCCGATCTCATCATCACCATCGAGCCCGGCGCCCGCCTGCCCGCCGACCGCACTCCCCCGGCCAGCATGGTCGAACGTACCCTCGGCCTCGCGATCTCCGAGCGGGTGCAGCGCCCCTTCTCGATTGATTCCCGGCTCTCCCACGAATGGTACGAAATCCGGGTCGAACTGACCGAGGGGGTGCTGCGGGTGCTGACCCCCGGCCGCCGCCTCTTCAGCCCGACCACCTACATCTTCATCCTCTGGATGCTGGGCAGCGCCCTGGTGCTGTTCGCGATCGCCATCGCCTTCATGCGCAACCAGATTCGGTCGATCCGCCGCCTCGCCAGCGCCGCCGACAGTTTCGGCAAGGGGCTCGACGTTCCCGACTTCCGGCCCGAGGGCGCCAACGAGGTCCGGTTGGCCGCGGCCGCCTTTCTCGTGATGCGCGAACGCATCCAGCGCCAGATGCGGCAGCGCACCGAGATGCTGGCCGGAGTCAGCCACGATCTGCGCACACCGCTGACGCGCATGAAGCTGGCGCTGGCGATGCTGGGCGAAAGCCAGGACATCGAGGAGCTGAAAGGCGACGTCGATGAAATGGAGACGATGATCGAGGCGTATCTCGCCTTCGCCCGCGGCGAGGGCACCGAACCGGCCGAACCGGCCGACCTTGGCCGGCTGCTCGGCGAAGTGGCGGTCGGCGCCCGCCGGGCCGGCGGCCGGGTCGACCTGGCGGTGGCCGACGACCTCACCCTGCCGCTGCGGGTCAACGCCTTTCGCCGCTGCCTGGCCAACCTGCTGGCCAACAGCCGCCGCCACGCCGACAGCGTCTGGCTGAGCGCCCGCCGCCGCGATCCGGTCACCATCGAGATTGTCTTTGACGATGACGGCCCAGGCATTCCCGAGCATGCCCGCGAAGACGTCTTCAAGCCGTTTTTCCGCCTGGAGTCCTCGCGCAATTCCGAAACCGGCGGTACCGGTCTCGGTCTGGCCATCGCCCGCGATATCGTGCGCTCCCACGGCGGCGAGATCACCCTCGCCGACAGCCCCCAGGGCGGGCTCCGGGTGATCATCCGCCTGCCGGTATGAGGGGAGCCCGGCCTTTTTTCCATTGAAGCTGAAGGAGATGCGCTCATGAGAACGATCAAAGCGGCGGCCCTGGCCGTCCTGACGACGGTGGCGCTGGGGGTGTCCGCCGCCGCAGCCGAAGAGGTCGGCTGCGTCACCACCGCCTGGAAGCTGATCGGCGCCAACCACAAGATCTGCGTCGACGCCTTCGACGACCCGCGGATTCCCGGCGTCGCCTGCCACCTCAGCCAAGCCCGGACCGGCGGCCTTGCCGGCACCTTCGGGCTGGCCACCGACCCTTCGAAATTCTCGATCGCCTGCCGTCAGGTCGGACCGATCACCGTGCCGCCGGTGCTGCCGGAAAACGAGATCGTGTTCAACGAAAGCACCTCGATCCTGTTCAAGGAAACCCGCGTCGTCCGCATGCTCGACAAGAAGCGCTTCAGCCTCGTCTATCTGGTCTACAGCACCAAGCTGATCGACGGCTCGCCGATGAACAGCATCTCGACGGTGCCGATCATGCCCTGGCGGCAGTAACACCGCTTCCCGAAGAGGTCACCTTATCGGGGCATGGCGTGGGGGAGGCGGCGCGGGCATGGCGGCGGCGGCGCTGTGCCCTACGCCGTCAGCATCACGGTGGCGCCTTCGCGGGCGGCGAAAGTGCCGGGACGGGCCACCCCGGCCCGGGCCTCGATCTCGGCCATCACCCGGTCGTCGTGATCGGGTTCGTGGTGAAACAGCACCAACCGGCCGACCCGCGCCGCCTCGGCCAGTTTCACCCCTTCCTGCCAGGTCGAATGGCCCCAGCCGATGCGGGCGCCATACTCCTCGTCGGTGTAGGTGGTATCGTAGATCAGCAGGTCGACGCCCTCGATCAGGGCCAGGATGTTGTCGTCTAGTCGTCCGGGCAGATGTTCGGTGTCGGTGACATAGGCCACCGAGCGGCCGCCATATTCCAGGACATAGCCGGTGGCCCCGTCGGGGTGGTTGAGCGGCGCGGTGCGCACGGCGACGCCGCCCTCGAGGGTGAAGCCGTCGCCGGGATTGAAGTCCTCGAAACTGATCGAACAGCCCATGGTCTGGAGCGGCACCGGAAACAGCGGCCGTTCCATCTGCCGCGCCAGCACCGAGCGGATGTCGGTGCCGCCGCGGCTGCCGTTGTTGAGGTGCCCGGCCATGACCTTGAAGGCGAATCCGGGGCGGAAGGCCGGCCCAAAGAAGGGAAAGCCGCTGATGTGGTCGAGATGGGTGTGGCTGAGCAGCAGGGTGGCACGCTCGACGCCGTCGGCCTGAAACCGCTTGCCGAGCAGACGCAGCCCGGTACCGGCATCAAAGATGATTCGCGAGTCACCGGCCCGAACCTCGACGCAACTGGTGTTGCCGCCGAATTGCATGTGGGATACGAGCGGACAGGGAATGGTGCCGCGAACGCCCCAAAAGGTGACCCCAAACCCCATCGCCGTCCTGCCGCGTGTCTTGCCGTGCCTGACCAGCGCCTGTGGAGGCGTCCTGGACAGGGTGATTCTACCACGCTTTCACAGAAAGTCAGTGACGAAGATCACAGGGGGGCAACGCCCCCCTGCCCTCGCCACCGCACCCACCGGCCCGGCCAACGACCCCGGCTTTTCTCAGGCTGCCGAACTGTCCTCGCGCGGCCCGGCCAGGGCCGGCGTCCCGCCGGACACCGAGGGCGAGCGGTCGCGTTCCGCCGCGATCAGCTTCAGACGGTTGACCACCGAGCCGGTGCCGGCCGGGATCAGACGGCCGACGATAACGTTCTCCTTCAGCCCTTCGAGATTGTCGACCCGGCCCGATACCGAAGCCTCGGTGAGGACGCGGGTGGTTTCCTGGAACGAGGCTGCCGAGATGAACGAGCGGGTCTGCAAGCTGGCCTTGGTGATGCCCTGAAGCACCGGCTTGGCCGTAGCCGGCCGCAGGTTCTCGCGCACCGTCTTGTCGTTTTCCTCGTCGAACTCCTGACGGTCGACCTGCTCGCCGACCAGAAAGGTCGATTCGCCGGCATCGTCGATCTCGACCTTTTGCAGCATCTGCCGGACAATGACCTCGATGTGCTTGTCGTTGATCTTCACGCCCTGAAGCCGGTAGACGTCCTGGATTTCGTTGATCAGGTAGTTGGCCAGCGCCTCGACCCCCATGACGGCCAGAATGTCGTGGGGCACCGGATTGCCGTCCATCAGCAGGTCGCCGCGCACCACATAGTCGCCTTCCTGGACGCTGATGTGCTTGCCCTTGGGGATCAGATATTCGCGCTCGTCGCCGGTCTCTTCGTTGCGCACGACGATCCGGCGCTTGGTCTTGTAGTCCTTGCCGAATTCGACGCGGCCATCCAGTTCCGAGATGATCGCGAAGTCCTTGGGCCGCCGGGCCTCAAAGAGTTCGGCCACCCGCGGCAGACCGCCGGTGATGTCACGGGTCTTTGAGGATTCGCGCGGGATACGGGCCAGAGTGTCGCCGCCTTTGACGTGAGCGCCGTTCTCGACCGAAAGGATGGCGTCAACCGACAGGAAGTAGCGGGCTTCGAGGCCGTTGGGCAGCTTGATCACCTCGCCATTGGGGTCGAGCAGGGTGATGCGCGGCTTGAGGTCGGCACCGCGCGGCTGTTGCCGCCAATCGACCACCACCTTCGAGGAAATGCCGGTGGCCTCATCGACCACCTCGCGCACCGAGAGACCCTCGACCATATCGAGGTAGTGGGCGGTCCCCTCGCGTTCGGTGATGATCGGCAGGGTGTAGGGATCCCATTCGGCCAGTTTCTGGCCGCGGGTGACCGCCGCGCCCTCGTCGGCCAGCAGCTTGGCGCCGTACGGCACACGGTGGCGGGCGCGTTCGCGTCCGGCCTCGTCGAGCAGGACGATTTCGCAGTTCCGGCCCATCACCACCGGCACGCCGACGCTGTTGATCACGACGCTGCGGTTGTTGACCTTGACAATGGCGTTGAGCGAGGCTTCGACCTGACTGACCTCGGCGCCGCGCTGGGCGGCGCCGCCGATGTGGAAAGTGCGCATGGTCAGCTGGGTGCCCGGCTCGCCGATCGACTGGGCGGCGATGACGCCGACCGCCTCGCCGACATTGACAATCGTGCCCCGGGCAAGATCGCGGCCGTAGCAGGCGCCGCAGACCCCTTCCTTGGTCTCGCAGGTCAGCACCGAGCGGATCAGCACCGAGTCGATGCCGGCCCGTTCGATCAGCTCGACCTCGGCCTCTTCGATCAGGCCGCCGGCGGGAATGATCACCTCGCCGGTGATGCGGTCGGTGATGTCCACCGCCGCCGAGCGGCCGAGGATGCGGTCGGCCAGGGGCGAAATCACTTCGCCGCCGTCGATCACCGCCTTGACCGTGATGCCCTTCTTGGTGCCGCAATCGACCTCGACGATGATCGCGTCCTGGGCGACATCGACCAGACGGCGGGTCAGGTAGCCAGAGTTGGCGGTCTTCAGCGCGGTGTCGGCCAGACCCTTGCGGGCGCCGTGGGTGGAGTTGAAGTACTCCAGCACGGTCAGGCCTTCCTTGAAGTTCGAGATGATCGGCGTCTCGATGATTTCGCCCGAGGGCTTGGCCATCAGGCCGCGCATCCCGGCCAGCTGCTTGATCTGGGCCGCCGAACCGCGGGCGCCCGAGTGGGCCATCATGTAGACGGCATTGACGAAGCGGCCGGCCTTTGTGGTGTCGGAAATGCCCTTCATCATCTCCTGGGCCACCTTTTCCGTGCACTCCGACCAGACGTCGACCACCTTGTTGTACTTTTCGCCCTGGGTAATCAGGCCGTCCTGATACTGCTGCTCGTATTCCTTGACCCGGCCCTGCGATTCGCGGACCAGCGTATCCTTGGCCGCGGGGATGACCAGATCGTCCTTGCCGAACGAGATGCCGGCCTTGCAGGCCTGGGAGAAGCCGAGTTTCATCAGACGGTCGGCGAAGATCACCGTCTCCTTCTGACCGCAATGGCGGTAGACGGTGTCGATGACGTTGGTGATGTCCTTCTTGGTCAACACCCGGTTGATCATCTCGAAGGCTACCGCCGGGTGCCGGGGCAGGATTTCCGAGAGCAGCATCCGGCCCGGCGTGGTCTGGAGGCGGACCACGATCGGCTTGTGGTTGGCGTCGACGGTGTGGTAGCGGGCCTGGACCTTGCTGTGCAGGCTGATCGCCTTGGCGTCGAGGGCTTGCTGGATTTCGCCGACATTGGCGAAGGCCATGCCTTCACCCGGTTCACCGGCACGCTCCATGGTGATGTAATAGAGCCCGAGCACGATGTCCTGCGAGGGCACGATGATCGGCTTGCCGTTGGCCGGCGAGAGGATGTTGTTGGTCGACATCATCAGCACGCGGGCTTCGAGCTGGGCTTCCAGCGACAGCGGCACGTGGACCGCCATCTGGTCGCCGTCGAAGTCGGCGTTGAAGGCGGTGCAGACCAGCGGATGGAGCTGGATGGCCTTGCCCTCGATCAGCACCGGCTCGAAAGCCTGGATGCCCAGACGATGCAGGGTCGGCGCCCGGTTCAGCATCACCGGGTGCTCGCGGATCACTTCTTCCAGAATGTCCCAGACTTCCGGCCGTTCCTTTTCGACCATCCGCTTCGCGGCCTTGATCGTCGAGGCCATGCCGTAAAGTTCAAGCTTGGCATAGATGAAGGGCTTGAACAGCTCCAGGGCCATTTTTTTTGGCAGACCGCACTGGTGCAACTTCAGCTCCGGACCGACCACGATCACCGAGCGGCCGGAATAATCGACCCGCTTGCCGAGCAGGTTCTGGCGGAAGCGGCCCTGCTTGCCCTTCAGCATGTCGGAGAGCGATTTCAGCGGCCGCTTGTTGGCGCCGGTGATCACCCGGCCGCGCCGGCCGTTATCGAAGAGGGCGTCCACCGCCTCCTGGAGCATGCGCTTCTCGTTGCGCACGATGATGTCGGGCGCCTTGAGTTCGATCAGCCGCTTCAGGCGGTTGTTGCGGTTGATCACCCGGCGGTAGAGGTCGTTGAGGTCCGAGGTCGCGAAGCGGCCGCCATCAAGCGGCACCAGCGGCCGCAGTTCGGGCGGAATCACCGGGATGACCTCGAGGATCATCCATTCGGGGCGCGACTGGCTCTCCATGAAGGCTTCGATCAGCTTCAGGCGCTTGACCAGCTTCTTGCGCTTGGCTTCCGAATTGGTGTCGCGCAGTTCGTCGCGGCAGGTCACCTTCTCCTGGTCGAGGTCGAGCGCCGACAACAGCACCCTCAGCGCCTCGGCGCCGATCGAGGCGGTGAAGGCGTCTTCGCCGTACTCGTCCTGGGCGATGACGTACTCTTCCTCATTGAGCAGCTGATGCAGCTTGAGCGGCGTCAGGCCGGGCTCGATCACGACATAGGATTCGAAGTAGAGAATCCGCTCAAGATCCTTCAGCGTCATGTCGAGCAGGAGACCGATCCGGCTCGGCAGAGACTTGAGGAACCAGATGTGCGCCACCGGAGAGGCCAGCTCGATATGGCCCATGCGCTCGCGCCGGACCTTCGAGAGCGTCACTTCAACGCCGCACTTTTCGCAGATGATACCCCGGTACTTCATGCGCTTGTACTTGCCGCACAAGCATTCATAGTCCTTGATCGGCCCGAAGATGCGGGCGCAAAAGAGGCCGTCGCGCTCGGGCTTGAAGGTCCGGTAGTTGATAGTCTCCGGCTTCTTGATCTCGCCGAATGACCACGAGCGGATCCGCTCGGGACTCGCGATCGAAATTCGGATCTGATCGAAGCTCTGGGGGCCGGAGGTCTGGCCCAAGACATTCATCAATTCGTTCATGAGAATCTCCCGCAAGAGCTGCGATCAAAACGTCCGCTGATTGAGTTCGACATTCAGGCCGAGGGACCGCAGTTCCTTGACCAGCACGTTGAACGACTCCGGAATGCCGGCCTCGAAATTGTCGTCGCCGCGGACGATCGCTTCGTACACCTTGGTCCGCCCCGAGACGTCGTCGGACTTGACGGTCAGCATCTCCTGCAAGGTGTACGCGGCGCCGTACGCTTCGAGCGCCCACACCTCCATTTCACCGAAGCGCTGGCCGCCGAACTGGGCCTTGCCGCCCAGCGGCTGCTGGGTCACGAGGCTGTAGGGGCCGATCGAGCGGGCGTGAATCTTGTCGTCGACCAGATGGTGCAGCTTGAGCATGTAGATGTACCCGACCGTGACCTTGCGGTCGAAGGCCTCGCCGGTCCGGCCGTCGATCAGGGTGACCTGACCCGAGCGGTCGAGGCCCGCCTCGTCGAGCATGCGGCAGATGTCTTCCTCGCGGGCCCCATCGAACACCGGGGTGGCGAAAGGCACGCCGACCCGGAGATTGTTGCCCAGTTCCAGCAGTTCGCTCCGGCTGAGGTCGGCGATGTCGGCGGCGTACGCCTTCTCGCCGTACACCGTGCACAGACGGGTCCGCAGCGGCTCCAGGTCACCCGGACCGGGATTGTCGCGCACCGCGATGCGGTATTTGTCGAGCAGTTCGCCGATCTGGCGGCCGAGGCCAGCCGAGGCCCAGCCGAGATGCGTCTCCAGAATCTGCCCGACGTTCATGCGGCTCGGCACGCCGAGCGGGTTCAGCACCAAGTCCACCGGACGGCCGTCTTCGAGGTATGGCATGTCCTCGATCGGAATGATCTTGGAGACCACGCCCTTGTTGCCGTGCCGGCCGGCCATCTTGTCGCCGGGTTGCAGCTTGCGCTTCACCGCCACGAAGACCTTGACCATCTTCATGACCCCGGGCGGCAGTTCGTCGCCGCGCTGGAGCTTTTCGACCTTGTTCTCGAACCGGGCCTTGAGGGCGTCGATCGAGTCGTCGAACACCCGGCCCATGGCCTCGATGTCCTCCATCACCTGCTCGGCGGCAACGCTGATCTGGCGCCACTGGCCGTGGGTGTAGGGCTTGAGGGTGGCTTCGGTGATCGGCGCGCCGGAGACCTGGAAGCCGCGCGGACCGCTGACCGCGACCTCGCCCAGCAGCACTTCCCGAAGCCGGCTGTAAAAGCTGCGCTCGAGAATCGCCTTCTCGTCGTCACGGTCCTTGGCCAGCTTTTCGATCTGCGCGCGCTCGATCTGCATCGCGCGCTCGTCCTTGTCGACGCCGCGGCGCGAGAACACCCGAACATCGACCACGGTGCCGGCCACACCCGGCGGCAACCGCAGCGAGGTGTCGCGGACGTCGCTGGCCTTTTCGCCGAAGATGGCGCGCAGCAGCTTTTCTTCCGGAGTCATCGGGCTTTCGCCCTTGGGCGTGACCTTGCCGACCAGAATATCGCCGGGCTTAACCTCGGCGCCAATGTAAACGATGCCGGCTTCGTCGAGGTTCTTCAGCGCTTCTTCACCGACGTTTGGAATGTCGCGGGTGATTTCCTCCTGGCCGAGCTTGGTGTCACGGGCCATGACTTCAAATTCCTCGATGTGGATCGAGGTGAAGACGTCGTCACGCACGATGCGCTCGGAGATCAGGATGCTGTCTTCAAAGTTGTAGCCGTTCCAGGGCATGAACGCGACCAGCACATTGCGCCCGAGCGCCAGTTCGCCGAACTGGGTCGAGGGGCCATCGGCGATGATGTCGCCGGCGGTGACCTGATCGCCGACCTTGACCAGCGGCCGCTGGGTGATGCAGGTATTCTGGTTGGAACGCTGGAACTTCAAGAGGTTATAGATGTCGACCCCGGGCGCCGCCGCATTGGTGTCCTCGGTGGCGCGAATGACGATGCGGGTGGCGTCGATCTGATCGATCACGCCGGAACGGCGGGCGACGATGGCCACCCCGGAGTCGCGGGCGACGGTCGCCTCCATGCCGGTGCCGACCAGCGGCGCATCGGCCTGGAGCAGCGGCACCGCCTGGCGCTGCATGTTCGAGCCCATCAGCGCCCGGTTGGCGTCGTCGTTTTCAAGGAACGGGATCAGCGCCGCCGCGACCGAAACCAGCTGCTTGGGTGACACGTCGATCAGCTGGATGTTATCGGGCTTGACCATCAGGTAGTCGCCGCCCTGGCGGCAGGAGACCAGATCGGCGGTAAAATGGCCGTTCTCGTCGACCACGGCGTTGGCCTGGGCGACGGTGTACTTGCCCTCCTCCATCGCCGACAGGTACACGACCTCGTCGGTGACCCGGCGGTCGATCACCCGCCGGTACGGGCTCTCGATGAAGCCGTACTGGTTGACCCGGGCGTACGTCGCGAGGCTGTTGATCAGGCCGATGTTCGGACCTTCCGGGGTTTCGATCGGGCAGATGCGGCCGTAATGGGTGGGGTGAACGTCGCGGACTTCGAAGCCGGCGCGTTCGCGGGTGAGACCGCCCGGCCCGAGGGCCGAGAGCCGGCGCTTGTGGGTGATTTCCGAGAGCGGATTGGTCTGATCCATGAACTGGGAGAGCTGCGACGAGCCGAAGAACTCGCGCACCGCCGCCGCCGCCGGCTTGGCGTTGATCAGATCGTGCGGCATCACGGTGTCGATCTCGACCGAGGACATGCGCTCGCGGATCGCGCGCTCCATGCGCAGCAGGCCAACCCGGTACTGGTTTTCCATCAGTTCGCCGACCGAGCGGACCCGGCGGTTGCCGAGATGATCGATGTCATCGATTTCGCCGCGGCCGTCCTTGAGGCTGACCAGCACCTTGAGGATTTCGAGGATATCGGCCTTGCGCAGCACCCGCACCTGATCGTCCGTCTCGAAGCCGAGCCGGGCGTTCATCTTGACCCGGCCGACCGCCGAAAGATCATAGCGCTCGGAGTCGAAGAACAGGCCCTGGAACAGCGCCTCGGCCGATTCGAGGGTCGGCGGCTCGCCCGGCCGCATCACCCGGTAGATGTCGATCAGCGCGTCTTCGCGGCTGGCGTTGCGGTCGGCGGCCATGGTGTTGCGCATGTAGGCGCCGACATTGACGTGGTCGATGGCCAGCACCGGAATCTTGCTGATTCCGGCCTTCTCCAGCTTCTCGATCGCGGCCAGGGTCAACTCGTCGCCGGCCTCGTAATAGACTTCGCCGGTTTTCTCGTTGATCATGTCGGCGGCCAGATACTGGCCGGTCAGCTCTTCGGTCGACACCAGCTGTTCGGTCAGACCTTGCTCGCGCAGCTTCTTGGCCAGCCGCGGCGTCACTTTGGTCCCCGCCGTCACCACCACCTGTCCGGTCGCGGCGTCGATCAGGTCCGAGGCCATCTTGACGTTCTTCAGCCGCTCGGCGTCGAACGGCGTCTTCCAGCCGCTGCCGGCGCGGGTATAGGGAATCGAGCCGTAGAAGGTGGAAAGGATTTCCTCTTTGCCCATCCCCTGGGCCTCGTAGGGCGCCAGCGGCTCGCGCCGGCCGGCGCGCAGCGCCTCGGTCTCGGCACCATCGAGGGCGAACAGCAGGGTGGTCGCCGGCAGCTTGCGCCGACGGTCGATGCGCACATAAACAAGGTCCTTGGCGTCAAACTCGAAGTCCAGCCAGGAGCCGCGATAGGGAATGACCCGGGCAGCGAAAAGATATTTGCCCGAGCTGTGGGTCTTGCCCTTGTCGTGATCGAAGAAGGCGCCGGGGGACCGGTGCATCTGGGAGACGATCACGCGCTCGGTGCCGTTGATCACGAACGTGCCGTTCGCGGTCATCAGCGGCATGTCGCCCATATAGACGTCCTGCTCCTTGATGTCGCGAATCGAGCGCAGGCCGGTGTCCTCCTCAATGTCGAAGACACTGAGCCGGAGCGTCACTTTCAGCGGCGCCGCAAAGGTCATGCCGCGCTGCTGGCACTCCTCGACGTCGTATTTCGGCTGCTCAAGCTCGTATTTCACGAAATCGAGCACGGCGCGGTCGGAGAAGTCCTTGATCGGGAACACCGATTTGAACACTTCCTGCAAGCCGACCAGCGTGCGCCGCTCCGGCGGCACGTCCATCTGCAGAAAATGGTCGTAGGAGGAGCGCTGCACCTCGATGAGGTTCGGCATCTGGGTGACTTCCGGAATCCGCCCGAAGCTCTTCCGAACGCGCTTGCGTCCCGTAAAGGATTTAGCCATGGATGTCCCCGACTCCAAATCTTAGCCCAGTCTCTGGCGGCGCCCGACCGCGCGAAGGGCGCCAACCCGCGCAGAAGACGCAGCCACCGGCCGGCGACGGAAACCGTCGTCGTCCGGTGCTGCGCCATGTGTGACGATGATCGTCAAAGCAAGATTACTTAACTTCGACGGTCGCGCCAGCGTCTTCAAGCTGCTTCCTGATCTTGGCGGCATCTTCCTTGGAAACGCCTTCCTTGACCGCCTTCGGCGCGCCTTCAACCAGATCCTTGGCTTCCTTGAGGCCAAGGCCGGTGATGGCCCGCACTTCCTTGATCACGTTGATCTTCTTGTCGCCGGCGGCGGCCAGGATCACGTTGAACTCGGTCTGTTCCTCGACCGGGGCCGCGGCAGCGGCGGCGACCGGAGCCGCAGCGGCAACCGGAGCGGCCGCCGAAACGCCCCACT
>SERZ01001191.1_pt1 | contig 15303 bp, 9 predicted proteins | sample 3171461 | NCBI WGS metagenome assembly SERZ01 (sample SAMN06051861, study PRJNA518727) | freshwater metagenome | biome: subpolar coniferous forest; feature: holomictic lake; material: water; isolation source: holomictic Lake 227, 6 m depth | place: Canada: near Kenora, Ontario | collected 2013-06-25... | reverse complement strand
AACGCTTCACCCACCAAAAACGCATAAACGTCATTCGCCAACATCAATTCCACGTCTTCGCGCGTGTGAATGCCGCTTTCGGTAATCACCAAACGGTCGTCAGGAATCGCGTCTTTCAACGTCAACGTAGTTTGCAAATTGGTTTCAAACGTCCGCAAATTACGGTTGTTAATGCCAATCAATTTGGTGTCGAGTTTCAACGCGCGTTGCAATTCGTCCGCGTCATGCACTTCCACCAAAATATCCATGCCCAATTTCGTCGCGAAATCCGCTAATTCGTGCATTTTGGCATCATCCAACGCGGCAACAATTAACAAAATACAATCCGCGCCTAACGTCCGCGCTTCCTGAATTTGATACACATCAATCATGAAATCTTTACGCAAAACGGGCAACGGACAACGATCGTGTACCATTTGCAAATAGGCTTCCGAACCTTGGAAAAAGGTTTTATCAGTCAAAACCGATAAACACGTCGCGCCATTCATCGCGTAATCTTGGGCAATCGTGACGGGTTGAAAATCTTCCCGAATCACGCCTTGACTGGGCGAAGCCTTTTTGATTTCAGCGATAATGGCGGGTTTTTTTAACGATGCTTTGCGTTGTAAAGCGGCATAAAAACCACGCGGTTTTTCAGTGCCGCTGCCGATTTCTTGCAGCATTTCAATCGGCGTTTGTTCACGGCGACGCGCCACTTCTTCTTCTTTTTTGGCGAGAATGGTTTTTAAAATATCGGGTGTGTTAGTCATAAAGATTCAAGGTAAAATTTTCAAGGTTAAAAAAGCCCCCTTTTTGAAGGGGGTTGGGGGATTTGATTTAAAAGTGGTATTTTATCAGCATTGCGCCAAAATCATTGCGGCGTGTTTTTTTATTTTCACTTACACACTCAATGCCGAAAATTTCTTTTTTAGTTTTATGCCTCGCGATTTACTTATTGACCGCGTGCAGCACGATTCCACTCACGCCGCACAATACCGAAAATTTGTGCGCCACGTTCAAAGAAAAACGCGGTTGGTATAATGCGAGCAACGCGACGTTTAAAAAATGGGGCGTTCCGATTCCAGTGCAAATGGCAATCATGCACCAAGAATCGCATTTTGTCGCCGATGCCGCCCCGCCGAGCGGATTTTTTTCATGGTTAGGATTTGGCAGCAGCGCGTACGGTTATCCGCAAGCCAAAGACGAAACGTGGCGCGATTATCAACGAAAAAGCGGTAATAATTCGGCGAAACGGGATCAGTTTGCCGATGCCTGTGATTTTATTGGTTGGTATTCGCAAACCAGTTATAAAAAATTGGGCATTGCCAAAACCGATACCAGAAATTTATATCTCGCTTATCACGAAGGTCACGGCGGTTTTCAAAAACAAACCTATAATCAAAAACCGTGGTTGTTACAAATTTCAAATAAAGTCGCCCATCGCGCTCAACTTTTTCAACAGCAACTCGGCGCGTGTTCGTTGCAATGAAAATGAAAAAGAAGCCATCCGATTCATATTGGAAAATCACGGAATCAGTTTGGCAACGGCGGATTTTATCGATAATTTATAGTTTGGCGTTTATCGCGTGTTTTATGAATGCGTTGCCGTGGGTGATTTGTGTGAGTTTGGCGAGCGTCGTTTTTTGGCACGGTTGGCAAACGCTAAAACGGTTGGCGCGTGAAAATTGGCTGGTCAATTATCACGATGAAGACGGTTGGCGATTGACTGAATTAGGCGCGACGCATTCGATTGAAATTCTGCCATCAACCGTTATCAGTCGCCGCCTAATTTTTTTGCATTATCAGCACGACGGGAAAAAACGTTATCGAATTATCGCCAAAGATGCCCTGCTTCCGAATTTTAACGACTATCGACAATTGCTAGTCACTTTGAAAACGTATTAGAGATTTTTATGTCATTTACATTGAGCGATATTTTTATTTATCCCGTGAAATCCTTGGCGGGCATTCGTGTTTCGCAGTGGGACGTAGTGGAAACGGGTTTGCGTTACGATCGACAATGGATGTTGATTGACGAAAATGGACAATTTGTCAGCCAACGCCGTTTGCCTAAAATGGCGATGATTCACACGCGATTGACGGATTCTGAATTGATTTTGTCCGCGCCTGATTTTGCGGATTTTACTTTGTCACTAGAACCGCAATGGGGCGCAATTATTCAAAGTACGGTTTGGAAAGATTGTTGTGCGGCGCAACACGTTTCAGATGCAGCGGATGCGTGGTTTAGCGCGGTTTTGCAGCAATCGTGTCAATTAGTTTATTTGCCAACCGACACAAAACGCAGCGTGGATTTAAATTACGCGAATGCGGTTGATCGTGTGGCGTTTGCCGATGGGTTTCCGTTTTTAATTGTGTCTGAAAATTCGTTACACGCGCTGAATTCGGCGTTAGAAACGCCTGTTGAAATGGCGCGTTTTCGTCCAAATTTAGTGATTTCGGGTTGTGCCGCTTACGCCGAAGATTCGTGGCGCGAGATTCAAATTGGCGACCTCGATTTTCGTTTGCCGAAACCGTGTTCGCGTTGTTCCGTTCCGGCGATAAATCCTCAAACTGCTGAAGTTGGCAAAGAGCCGCTGACGACATTAAGCCGTTTGAGACAATGGCAAAACAAGATTTATTTTGGACAAAACGCGCTGCATAATCAAAGCGGGAAATTAGCGGTGGGCGACAACGTAAAAGTGAAAATCAGCGGCGAAAATCAACCGCCGATTTCGATTTGAATAATAAAAAAGCGATTAGTCGATATTTTCGTACAAGTCTAAATACTGCGCCGCGCTTCGTTTCCATGAAAAATCACAATTCATGGCGTTTGTTTGAACTTGTTGCCACGCTTCAGGGAAACCGTATAACAGCAACGCGCGTTTTATCGTTTCCAATAATGTGCCTGCATTTTCTTCGTCGAACATAAAGCCCGTTGCGGTTTTATCGGCTAACGTATTCGGCAACGTATCCACGACCGTATCCGCTAAACCGCCCGTATTTCTCACAATTGGTAGCGTACCATAACGTTGGCTGTACATTTGATTCAAGCCGCACGGTTCAAAACGCGATGGCATCAAAAACACATCGGCACCCGCTTCAATCAAATGCGCCAACGTTTCGTCATACCCTAATGTTAACGCCATTTTGTGCGGATACGTCGTGGCAAATTGTTTTAAATCTTGCTCAAAAATTTTTTCACCACTGCCCAAAATAACAATTTGAACGGGCAAATTTAGCAATTGCGGCAAACAATCTAAAAGTATGTCAATGCCTTTTTGCTCGACTAATCGACTAATTAAACTTAACACCAGCACATTTTCATTTATTGGCAAATTTAAACGTGATTGTAATGCCGTTTTGTTGGTCACTTTGTCGTGCAGCGAATTCACACTAAATTTTTGAGCAATCAGCGTATCCGTTTCGGGATTCCAGTCGTCATCAATGCCATTGATAATGCCAGTCAAATCATCATTGCGATAAATTAACAGCCCTTCCAAGCCATAACCTAATTCATGCGTTTGAATATCTTGTGCATAAGTCGGGCTGACGGTTGTAATTTTATCAGCGTAAGCAATACCACCTTTAATGAGCGAAATTTTGCTGTAAAATTCCAGCCCATCAGGCAACAGCAATTCGGCAGGCAGTTGCAATATTGAGGCGGTTAATCCGTTAAATAAACCTTGATACGCCATATTGTGAATGGTGAAAACAGTTTTCGGGCAGAATTCATTTTCCAATTCCAACGACAACAACGCTGGAACTAAGCCAGTTTGCCAATCATTACAATGAACAATATCGGCTTTCCAATCCAAATCGGCACGATTCATCGCCACTTCAATCGCCGCGCGACAAAATAGCGCAAATCGCTCTGGATTATTTTGGTAAGAATTTCCGACCGAATCCACATACGGATTCCCCGCCATACCAAAGTATTCGGGGCAATCCACCAGCCAAACGGTCACATTGCTGTCGGGCAATTGCGTTTCTAAAAGTTGTACAGAATGACTACCTATTTGAAAGGTACTACGCAACTGCACATTTCGAGTCAGTTTTAACGCGCGATAATTGGGTAAAATCACCTTCACATCTTGCCCGGTATCAGCGAGTGCTTTCGGTAAACTGTTGGAAACGTCAGCAAGACCACCCGTTTTGATTAAAGGATGCAATTCACTGGTAACAAAAAGAATTTTTTTCATAATGCGTAGGCGCGGATTTATCCGCCTATTTGTAAAAGTTAAAGTAAAAGTAAAAGTAAAAAGATGGCACGAGTAAATAAATTCGCGCCATCCTAATCACAACTCGCCGATTGAGCGAATAAAAAACGGTTAGATTTTGAGAATGATGGCACCTAACGGCGGCAACGTTAAACTAATCGAAAACGACTGGTTCATCCACGCTTCATTACTGGTTTCAACTGCTGCATTGCCGGTATTTGTTCCTGCATAATACTCGGAATCCGAATTGAAAATCTCGCGATACACGCCTTCTGCTGGCACCCCTATTCGATAATTTTCACGCACCACCGGTGTAAAATTCAACACCACAATCAAACTTTCGTGTCCGTGATTACGCTGGAAACACAAAATCGATTGCTGCACATCGTGGCAATCAATCCAGTCAAATCCACGTTGTTCAAAATCATGGTGATACAACGCTGACTCGGTTTTATAGAGATGATTCAAATCTTTCACCAACGTTTTCAGACCTTCATGAAGCGGATATTCCAACACATACCAGTCTAAATCTTTTCTGAAATTCCACTCCGTACCTTGACCGAATTCATTGCCCATGAACAACAATTTTTTGCCTGGATACGCGAACATAAACGTGTAAAGCAAACGTAAATTCGCAAACTTTTGCCACTCGTCGCCAGGCATTTTACTGAGCATCGAGCCTTTACCGTGAACGACTTCATCGTGCGAAAATGGCAGCGCAAAGTTTTCAGTGAACGCATACAACATACCGAATGTCAGTTGATCGTGGTGATATTGGCGATGAATCGATTCTTGTTGCATGTACGCTAAAACATCGTGCATCCAACCCATATTCCACTTCATCGAAAAGCCTAAACCACCTGCCCAAGTTGGACGAGTGACTTGCGGCCACGAAGTCGATTCTTCCGCCATAATCACGGTACCAGGTTGTTGCTGATGGGTAATCGTGTTCAACTCGCGCAGAAAATCAATCGCTTCTAAATTTTCATTGCCGCCGTAACAATTCGGCACCCAATCATCGGCTTCACGCGAATAATCCAAATACAACATCGACGCAACGGCATCCACGCGCAACCCGTCGAGATGAAATTCTTCCAACCAAAAAACGGCACTCGCCAACAAAAAGTTACGCACTTCATTGCGTCCGTAATTGTAAATCAGCGTTCCCCAATCACGATGTTCACCTTTGCGCGGATCTTCGTGTTCGTACAAGGCACTGCCATCGAAACGTGCCAAGGCAAAATTATCTTTCGGAAAATGCGCGGGAACCCAATCGAGAATCACGCCAATGTTATTTTGGTGGCAACAATCGACAAAATAACGAAAATCGTCCGCAGAACCAAAACGGCTGGTCGGCGCAAAATAACCGGTGGTTTGATAACCCCACGAATCATCGAGCGGATGTTCGGTAATCGGCAACAATTCAAGATGCGTGAAGCCTAACGCTTTCACATACGCGACTAATTCCGTCGCCAATTCGCGGTAATTTAAAAAATGCCCATGTTCGTCGCGTTTCCACGAACCCAAATGCACTTCATAAATCGACATCGGTTGATGCAACCAATCGAATTTAGCGCGTTCTGACAACCATTTGCTGTCTTGCCAATCGTGGGTATTTTTCGCCACCACCTGTGAAGCTGTTTTCGGACGATGTTCAAACTGTTGCCCGTACGGATCGGTTTTGACCAGAACTTCACCGCTAGCACGATTAAGTAATTCAAATTTGTACAAACAGCCTGCCGCCAATTCAGGAATAAATAATTCCCACACACCACCGCCGCCTAAACTTCGCATCGGATGACAACGTCCATCCCAGTGATTGAAATCACCGACTACGCTGACACGTCCGGCGTTAGGCGCCCACACCGCAAATAAAACGCCGGCAATGCCGTCCGCCGTGTGCAAATGTGCGCCGAGTTTTTGATAAATGTGCCAATGTTTGCCTTCGCCAAACAAATGCAAATCAAATTCTGGCAACTGCACCCCAAAATCGTACGGGTCATAATTTTCATGATTTACGCCATCTTTATCGAGCCACGAAATTCGGTAATGGGGTGGTAATTCACCTCTTTTTGCGATGTATTCAAAAAAATCTGTGCCATCAATACGCGAAATTGCAACATCATTGTGCATAAAATGCACAGATTCTGCGTAAGGCAGATATAAACGTACATGAATTTTATTCGCTTTCGAGTGACGACCTAACACCGAAAAAGGGTTATGATGTTGTGCAGCTGCGACTTTGACTGAATCGAAATCCAGCGTAACGGGAGATTGCTTTTTCATTAGGAATAGCCTTGATGTAGTAGGATAATGTTTGCGAAGTGTATCAAACAAAAAAAAAGTTGTGTATCTATATAAATAAATGGGAGATTAGAATGTCATCGCATGATTCAAGTACAGATCGTTTTGTTAGTCACCTTACACGCAATACCATTGCTTTAATTTTGGCAGGTGGACGAGGTTCGCGCTTAAAAAATATGACTGATTGGCGAGCCAAGCCAGCGGTTCCGTTTGGTGGAAAATTTCGTATTATTGATTTCCCGCTATCCAATTGTGTCAATTCAGGTATTCGCAAAATTGGCGTTCTTACGCAATATAAATCCGATTCTCTAATTCGCCATATTCAACAAGGCTGGGGGTTTTTGCGTGGTGAATTTGGCGAATATGTCGATTTAATGCCGGCGCAACAACGTCACAGTGAAAATTCTTGGTATCGCGGAACTGCCGACGCAATTTATCAAAATATTGATATTTTGCGTAGTCGCTATCCTGAACATATTTTAGTGTTGGCGGGGGATCACATTTATAAAATGGATTATGGCGCAATGCTTGCCGATCATGTTGCCAAGCGGGCGGATTTAACGATTGGCTGTATCGAAGTTTCGTTAGATGAAGCGACCGCGTTTGGTGTGATGGATGTAGATGATTATCGCCGTGTAAAAGCCTTCGTGGAAAAACCAGAACACCCGCCCGTCATGCCAGGGCGCACCGATACCGCGTTAGCATCGATGGGCATTTATATCTTCAACGCAGATTTTTTGTTTGAACAGCTCATCAAAGATGCTGACAATCCGGAATCTTCCAATGATTTCGGTCATGATATTATTCCAGCCGTCATTCGAGATCACGTCGTGAATGCCTATCCCTTTTTAGATTTACAAAGTGGAGCGCAAAGTTATTGGCGCGATGTAGGAACGATTGATGCGTATTGGTCAGCGAATATGGAATTGATTGGCGTACATCCTGATTTAAATTTATACGACAAAAAATGGCCTATTTGGACATATCAAGAACAAACCCCGCCCGCAAAATTTGTTTTTGACGAAGAAGACAGACGCGGCATTGCGGTTGATTCCATGATTTCGGGTGGTTGCGTAGTGTCGGGTGCGACGGTGCGTCATTCGTTATTATTTTCTAATGTGCGTGTGAATTCTTACAGCACAATAGAAGATACCATTGTTTTACCTGATGTGAACATTGGTCGCCATTGTCGAATTACTCGCGCCATTATTGAAAAAGGCTGCGATATTCCTGAAGGCACCATTATCGGTGAAAATCCTGAAGAAGATGCCATTCTTTACCACGTTAGTCCAGGTGGTGTTATTTTAGTGACCCCAGAAATGTTAGGAGTGAGAAGACATTATGTTCGATAACAAAAGCAAAAAATTAAAATTGGTGCTGTGTTGGCACATGCACCAGCCAGAATATCGAGATTTACAATCAGGTGAATTCAAATTGCCGTGGACGTATTTACACGTCATTAAAGATTACGTCGATATGGTGGCGCATTTGGAAGCAGCTCCCGAAGCGAAAGTAGTGGTCAATTTTGCGCCCATTTTGTTGGAACAAATTGAAGAGTACGCGCACCAAGTAGATCGTTATTTGCACCATCGTACACCCATTACCGATTCGTTATTGGCGGCATTAGTAGATGATTTCGCACTGACAAACACGCCATTAAAAACCGTTACAGACTGTTTGAAAGCAAACGAAGATCGGCAAATAAATCGTTATCCTTATTTTAAACATTTGGTGGAGACGGCGAATTTACTTATTGAAAAAGAAATTGTTCATTACGTTAACGCGCAATTTATCGCAGATTTGTTAATGTGGTATCACTTGGCTTGGTTGGGCGAAACCATAAAATTAACGGATACCCGCGCACATCGACTTTTAAACAAAGGCAAAAATTATACGCTAGCTGATCGTTTAGAAATGCTCGATATTATTGCGGATCAATTATCGAAAGTGTTGGAACGGTACAAACGGTTAGCGAAAAAAGGACAGATTGAATTATCCGTTACGCCTTACGCACATCCGATTATGCCGTTATTGCTGGACTTAAAAACCACTCACGAAGCAATGCCGCATGCGCCTTTGCCTGAATTGGAACAATATCCAAACGGAGAAGAGCGCGTTTTATGGCATTTGAAAAAAGGCGTGGAAACATTCAAACGCTTTTTTGGTTTTGCACCCAAAGGTTGTTGGCCCTCAGAAGGCAGTGTGAGTGAAGAAACGATTAAAATATTGGACGATTTTGGTTTTGATTGGGTGGCAAGCGGTGGCGCGGTACTTGGCAACAGCTTGATTTGTACAGAAAATACCCGCCCCACCAGCACTTATCATCCATTTCAATTGAAAAAAAGTGACATTCGCTGCTTTTTCCGTGATGACGGTTTGTCGGATTTAATCGGTTTTCAATATTCCACCTGGCACGCCGATGATGCCGTCAGTGATTTAATCAAGCATTTGGAACACATTGCGGATCGCGCGATTCCGGATGCCGTGGTGTCCATTATTATGGATGGCGAAAATGCGTGGGAACATTTCCCCGAAAATGGGATTTATTTTTTAAGTGCGCTGTATCGTCGTTTGTCGAATCATCCGCGCATTGAAATGACGACCTTTTCAGAATGTGTGACGCAAAATGTACCGACAAAACAGTTGAAAAAATTAGTCGCCGGCAGTTGGGTTTATGGCACATTTTCAACGTGGATTGGCGATACCGACAAAAATCGCGGTTGGGATATGTTGGGAGCTGCGAAAGTTATGTTTGATCATACTATGGCAACCAAAGAAATGGATGCTGAATTGCGCGAAAAAGCAGAATTACAACTCGCCGTTTGCGAAGGCTCAGATTGGTTTTGGTGGTTTGGAGATTACAATCCGAACGATGCGGTGAGTAGTTTTGAAAAACAATTTCGATTAAATTTGACGAATTTGTATTATTTACTCGGCGAAAAACCGCCCGCCTATTTAGCTCTTTCGTTTACGCAAGGTTCCGGTATGCCCGCAATGGGTGGAACCATGCGTCAAGGAACGGAACACTAACTAGGAACTTACGATATATGAATGCGACTTTAAATCAACGCCGTGCAGGCGTATTACTCCACATTACGTCACTACCCGCCGGAAATTTAGGTCAGGATGCGTATCGTTTTGTCGATTTTTTACACGAAGTTGGCGCGACCGTTTGGCAAGTTTTACCGCTGGGCATTACACATGACGATAAGTCGCCGTACCAATCGCTTTCAGCACACGCTGGAAATCCCGATTTAATTTGTTTCAAAACTTTGGTAGCACAAGGTTGGTTGACGGAGGAAGAAAACTGCGAAGTGTGCGAAGGTCACGCTAACATTCACCGTGGTTGTGTGTTGAGCAAAGTCGTTTCCAGTTTTAAAACAAACGCGACTGAAGCTGAAAAAGCGGAGTTTTTGCAATTTTGCATAACGAATCATTATTGGCTTGATGACTTTGCTTTGTTCATGGTTTTACGGTTGAAATTTAATCAAAAAACATGGAGTGATTGGGAAGAAGACTTTAAAAATCGCCATCTCGCCGCATTGAATGACGCACGTTTTTTTCTAAAAACACCGATTGAAATTGTTAAATTTGAACAATTTGTTTTTTTCAAACAATGGTCGGCGTTAAAAACCTACGCCAATAAACGTGGTGTTTTGCTTTTTGGTGATATGCCGATTTTTGTGTCTTACGATAGCGCGGATGTGTGGGCAAATCGGAAAGTATTTAAACTTACGCCCGAAGGCAATATGTCAGTGGTCGCTGGTGTTCCGCCCGATTATTTTTCTGAAACCGGACAACGCTGGGGCAATCCACATTACGATTGGAATTATTTACAAGCGAACGGTTTTAACTGGTGGTTGAAACGTATGCAAACGCAAGCGGCTTTGTTTGACATTGTGCGAATTGATCACTTTCGTGGGCTGGAAGCGGCGTGGGAAATTTCCGCTGACGAACCCACGGCAATGAACGGCGAGTGGACAAAAGCGGCGGGGGAAGAATTATTGACCGCAATTTACACTAAATTTAAAGTTAATCTAGTCGCCGAAGATTTAGGTATTATCACTGAAGAAGTCGATGCGTTACGCTTAAAATTCAATTTAGCCGGTATGAAGATTTTGCAATTCGCATTTAATGGCGAAGTAGATAATCCGTATTTACCCAAAAATCATGTTGTGAATGGCGTGGTTTATACCGGCACGCACGATAACGATACGATTCGCGGCTGGGTGCAAAAATTGACCCTTGAAGAACGTGCATGGATTTGTAAAACATTGAACATTGATGAAGATGCCGATATTGCGGCGGCGTTGATGCAATCTGCTTTGGAATCGGTGGCGAATTTAGCCATTTTGCCGATGCAGGATATTTTAGGTTTAGACAGCGCAAGCCGTATGAATATCCCTGGAACCACGACGGGGAATTGGCAATGGCATTTTGACTGGCAACAATTGTCACCCGCAAAAGTGTCGCGGTTTGCACAATGGATTAAACAATCGCATCGGTAAATTTACCGTTTCGGTTTGGCAAAAAAGCCAACTTTCGTGATGTGCGAGAGTTGGCTTTTTTAATGCTGTTCATTTTCTTATGGTGTTGTCAATTTGTTGATAAACATTTCGACCATCGTCATCTTTTTTAACTACCATCAAAAATAGACAACTTCCATCACTGTGTTTTGCCCATGTGTTACCGACTAGATTTTTTTCGCGTGAATCATCATTCGTTTTATAAATTTCGCCCTTATATTCGATAACGAGCAATCGTCCATCCGTTAATTCAGTCACGAAATCAGGATAAAAATAGCCTTTGTCTAACGGTAATCGAAAAGAAGCCGCGCCACGCTTCACTAAATTACGAATCCAACGTTTTATTTTGGGATGCCGTTCTATTGCTTGAGCGCATTCAAATTCTTCTCCTGATGCTTTTAAATCTTCAATCACTGGATAGAAATGTTTATCAAATTTGAATGCGCCTTCATAAAAAGGTGGTCGAGCTGGGTAATCTTTGCCAAACGAATAACTGTATTCAAAACTGGTTTCTAATGGCAATGTTTGTTCAAATAAAACGGTTTGAAACCCTTGTTTGGCGGCTTGTTGGCGATAATTACTAATTTGCTCTTTGATGTTTCGCGCTAACGCAAATTGACTGCGAATTAAACCCGTCAAAGGCAAACCGCGTTCTGCTATCAAATGACCAATTAAGCGCGACAAAAACGCGCGTAAGTTTGATTGATTTAAATCCACTTGTTGAACTTCTCTATCGAGCCAGTGAATTAAATCGTGTTCGGTAAAATCTGCTTTGACCCAATCCAAATTAGAACTCAATTGTTGACCTGCAACTCGATAGAAAACTTTTTTGCCATCAATATCCACTTCAAACGCATCACTGGTTTGTTTCAATTCAAATTGCGGCAACACGGCAGGAAAATTCTGCAATGACCAGTCGCCAACGTCGTACAAAAAAGTTTCAACATCAATCAATTCCAATAAATCGTTTTGTCTGTAGCACAACTGCGGCAATGGTTTAAAAACTTCGCCACGCATCGACGGTGATTGATAGGCTTGAACGCGGACATTATGTTGTTCAATTGCGATTTTTAAGGCTTTTTTCTGTGTGCCTGTGACCGTTTTTAATAGTCGCTCGCTGGTTGAATCTGAAACCATGCCCGTAATTTCTACCGTAACGTTATCTGTTTCAGTCGTGGTTATAGCAATCTCTTCGGAATTTTCTAAATCAGTTAAATCAGGGGCTTTCGGTAATTCAATCGTTAAAATAATCGGTTTAGCGATGGGTAACGTTTCATTAAATACGTCGTTTTGATTCACCAACTGAATAGACGTAACGGCTTCTATTTCTTCAAAACCCATGTTGATTAAACTATCGGTTAAACATTTAGCGACTTGTGAAAATGACGGTGACGCTAAATGAGCATACGCACAATTTAAACTTTCAACGCTTCGTCTTTTCGCGAAAGGCATTCGCAAAACACGTCCCAATAATTGCTCGGCATCTTTGCTCGACCGCACGTCTTTCACGGAACAAAAAACATACGCAAATGAACAATCCCAACCTTCTTTTAAGGCTTCTTTCGTGATGATGTAATTGATTGAGCAATTCGACGCAAATAAATCCACGCCTGCTAATTCGCGTTGTTCACCCGTTGCAATCGCAATTTCAGCGGCGGCAATGTGTAAGTTTTCGATTAAATGCGTTCTCAAAACTTCGACTGTGACCGCGCCACCTTTGGATTCTGCTTGAAATAACACAATTGGGCGAATTTTCTCACCTGATTTTTGTGCGTCTTGATTTAACTTTTTACCCGTTAAAACCGCATCACGCACCGCCGTTTGCCAATCCGTGTGTTCCGTTAGCAAAATCGGCAGTTTAATCATGTGTTCAGCTTTCAATTCGGCGGCGGAACAATGATATAAAACATTTGATGCCGATGTAGCACTGGTATCGGGCGTGGCAGTAAATTCCACAATGCACGCAGGATGCAAACGTTTCAATGTATCAAACGTTAAACTGGTTCGGGCGTTATGCGCTTCATCCATAATAATTAACGGTTGATTTACTGCCAATAAATTCGCAAACGACATTTTGATTTTGCCAATGTCATTTTTGGTTAGCCCGTTTTCTCGTAAATCATTTTCTGTCACGCGCTCTAAATTTGGATGGTTCGGCGACACGTTGGCAAAATGCGGCTCAAAATCTTCGTGATACGCATACACTTTGCGCCCGCTGGTATCTTCAACCCGCAACGTCGCTAACGTCGCCACGACAATAATCACTTTATTACCAATGTCATGCGCGTTGATTTGCGTCACGTCGCCAATATCCAACACGCGCAAATGCAATAAACCAAAATCAGCTTCTAATTGTTGCCGATATGGATGCCCGACCGTTTTTAACGCTTGCAAAGTTTGTTCACGAATCGCATTTGTCGGCACTAACCACAAAACAAACGGATAAGGTTGTTCTAAATACGCCCGTTTCACGATGCTAACCGTGTGCGAAGCCAACACCGTTTTGCCGCCGCCCGTTGGCAAGCGCAAACAAATATACGGAATTTCACCAAAACCATAATGACGATAAGGTACATTTGAAACACGACTAAATGCGTCACTCACGCCCGTTTGTGCATCGACTAAAAAATTTTCTAAGGCTTCTAATGCCTGTTTTTGATAGGTTTTTAACTCAAACATTTAACCCACCTTGATGGAATATGGAATTTGTTTAAACGTTATTTGTTCAACTTGCAAACGTGGTTCACGCAAACGGCAACTTTCACCAAAAACAATTTTCTGCCCGTCATGTTGATATAAATCATTCAACACCGCTTGCGTTAACACGTTGCCATTTCGCGGTTTTCTATCGCCTAAAATTCCGTTGAACAGTAAATAATAAGCCGTGCCGTTGTGAATACCCAAAAAAGGCGAGTTCGGTTTTTCGATTAAAGATTGGCGCGTTTCGGTGAACCAAACGTGTGCGGCAAGCGTCGCAAAATCAATATCGGCGCGAATATGTCCGTGTTCATCAAAAACACTTTCACCCAATCGATAATAACTAAATCCGCCGCCTCCGTTCCAATTTACCGACACTGAAATTCCACCTTGTTCGCCTTCAATCACTTTTTTCAAACGCGGTTGGCAATGCGTTTGTGCGTGTTCGCCCATTTCGATACCGATATAACGGCGATTCATTTTGTGAGCCACGGCGGCGGTTGTGCCTGAACCTAAAAAGGAATCCAGCACTAAATCGTTTTCTTTGGTGGCAATATGCAAAATGCGTTGAATTAAACGTTCTGGTTTTGGTGTTTCAAATATATCTGCACTATTTAAGGCTATCGTTTCTTTTTTTGCTTCTTGAGTATTTCCCACAACATCATGAAACCAAATAGTCTGCGGAATAATCCCATCTTTAACATCGGTTAAAAATCTTTTTATTCGCGGCACACCTTTACCGTCTATTCCAAACCAAAGTCTATTTTCAGAAATTAGTTTTGGTAAATCTTCTTTATTAAATCGCCATGAACTACCAGCTGGAGGAAGCACCTTTCTGCCCGATGGAGTTGTAATTTCATAAAAAGCATATTCCCTGTATTCCTTTCGTAAACTATCGCCCGAAGTCCAAACACCTCTAGGGTCATTGTCTGGATTTTTATATCTAGCGTTCATTTCATTTGTTCGAGGTAAAAGATTGAAGTCTGTTTTTTGTTTATTTTTACCAAAAACAATTACTAAATCGTGACTTGTATCCATTAACTTCACGTCATTTTGAGGCGCAAACTTTTTTTGCCAAACCACATTCGCCACAAAATTCTTTCGACCAAAAATTTCATCCATCATGACTTTTAAATAATGGGCTTCGTTGTCATCAATTGAAACCCAAATACTGCCGTCTTCGCTTAATAATTCGCGTAACAATTGCAAACGCGGATACATAATTGAAAGCCATTGACCGTGTTCTAAATTGTCGTCGTAATGTTCAAACGCGGAGCGGGTGTTGTAAGGCGGGTCGATGTAAATACATTTCACTTTGCCAGCATAAAGCGGCAACAAGGCTTTTAATGTGTCTAAATTGTCGCCTTGAATTAAGCAATTTTCGGTTGTTAAATCGCCGCTGCTTAATTCGGGGACGTATTTCAACAATCGATAAGGTACGTTTTGGGCAGACGTTTTTGCGGTTTCGTTGTTTAACCAGTTTAGTGTGGGCATAAGATTTGAGTTGTATTTATGAATTTTAGAAAAGATACCAACACGCGCAATGGCGTAGAACACAGGGTTGCGTGATTTTTGAATCG
>SERZ01001189.1_pt1 | contig 15345 bp, 14 predicted proteins | sample 3171461 | NCBI WGS metagenome assembly SERZ01 (sample SAMN06051861, study PRJNA518727) | freshwater metagenome | biome: subpolar coniferous forest; feature: holomictic lake; material: water; isolation source: holomictic Lake 227, 6 m depth | place: Canada: near Kenora, Ontario | collected... | reverse complement strand
GATAAGATGATACCGGTAATCCAATTCATTTTTTTCATTTTTCCCTCCATACCTTTTTGATGAATGTTCATTTTCAATCTCTTTGATTCAAAATTCATTTCTGTTTCAATCATGGGAAACGAAATATCCCATTTGAGGTGAAGTATAAGGGGGAATTGTTAGAAAATGATTAGGATTAAAAAAAATTTGAACGTTTCTTCGGGCCTGAAGAGAGCCAGTCATCCGGTCTTTCAGGATGTGGTAGTGCTTAAGATGTAGTGATAAGAAAATATTCATTATATTATATAGTTATTGATTTGAATCGTTTCACGGACTTGGAGGAACATAATAACTGAAAATTTCAGTTGCAAAAAGATTCAGAAAATAAGAAAATCATCATTGATATTGAGGACAAGGTCAATACTGCAGATGCCTGTTAACCCAGCGAAATATACCGGAAGAATGTGAAAGAGTATTTACCTGGGATATCCCTGCTTTTGTGAAATACCCAGGAAGAAGAATATTATGATCAGCTATCATGATAAACAGTATAATTTCAAAGAAATATTTAATCCTAAAACAGGTTTTTACCTCAGAACCGACATTTTAAAGCAGGATTTGCAAAGCAAAAAATACATAAACACGGGCATTGATCCCTTTATGCGGTCAATGCCTGCCCTGATTGATATAGGTATCATGGGAGAGTGTCTTCACGGGCGCAGACGCTTATGTGTTTCTTCAGGGATCGAATGTTATCAAGACGGGTTGAATATAAAACAAAACGATATGTCTTTGCCAGATTTCAAAAGGATTATTGACGAAATCAAAGGTAGTGCATTGCAATGCGCGCTCGGAGGCCGAGGAGATCCGAACAAACATGAACATTTTGAAGAAATTCTATGTTACTGCCGTGAAAATTCGATTGTCCCCAATTATACAACCAGCGGTTTAGACCTGACAGACAAGGAAATCCGTGCAACGGCAAAATATGTCGGAGCGGTCGCAGTTTCTTTTTATCAGCATAAACATACATTTGAAGCCCTCAATAAATTTATCGACCACGGCGTTAAGACCAACATTCATTATGTGTTATCAAAAAATTCCATTGCTGAAGCAATTGACAGGCTTAAAAATGAAAGGTTTCCTGAAAACATCAATGCGGTCATATTTCTTTTACATAAGCCCGTTGGGCTTGGAACACAAAGTAATGTTCTGTCTCATGATGACAAAAACCTCAAATCTTTTTTCAGTATGATAAACTCTGCAAAATTTCCTTTTAAAATCGGATTTGATAGTTGCAGTGTTGCGGGATTGTTGAATTATGCCAAACAGATTGACAGAAAAACTTTAGATCCGTGTGAGGGCGGACGTTTTTCATGCTATATCGGACCGGATATGAAAATGACCCCATGTTCCTTTGATCAGAAAATGAAATATAGCGTAGATTTAAAAGAAAAAATGATTAAGGATGCCTGGAGCAGCCAATCGTTTGAATTGTTCAGATCAGCTTTGAAGTATTCATGCCCTGAATGCAGTGACAGAAATGACTGTATGGGAGGCTGTCCTTTAATGCCTGAAGTTACATTATGTGAAAAAAAGATATCAACAAACCATTAGATCGCTAAACAAAGGGTAATTAAAAAGATGTCAGGATTTATTAGTCGCTGTATTTAATTAAATAAATTGCAGAACGGGCTAAACCAGACACTCTTAATTGCGCCTGTCATAACAGGAGGAAAAATGAAAGTTCGATTCGATTTTGTTACAAATTCTTCCAGTTCTTCCTTTGTAATCGCAAGCAAGGAAGAATTGAGTAAAAAAATGCTGTATGAACTTTTTCAAATATCAGATAATCACCCCTTACGCAAATTATTGCAAGACATAGCAAATACTATCCTTCAAAGCGCAACGAATAGTACCTTGGAGGAAATAAGAGAAGACTATGGTTCCCGTAGTGAAAAATGGGCAAAATATTTGGATAAGGGCTTCCATTTGTATCTTGGCAGTTTTAGTGATGAAGGGTACGGATCGGACATGGCTGAAAGTTATCTTTGTTCAGCCGACCTGAATATTGAGACAGATGACTTTATAATGATTCATGAGGGAGGATATTAAGCTCCATATATCCATCAATATTTTAAACGCGGGTTTGATTTGAGTAAAGGAATATGACGCGACCCATATCTGCCTCCTGACGCATATTGATGAGGCAGTGCTCAGAACTGGGGATGTGTTTTCTCATGGATTTTCCTTAAACCGGTAACCCACGCTACGCACAGTTTCGATGTAATGTCCGCAGGAAGGTCCCAGCTTTTTTCGAAGCCCGACAATCTGTACATCCACGCTGCGCTCGGTTACCGGATAGTTGTCGCCACGGACTGCATCCACTATCTGGGAGCGGGTAAATACCCAGCCTGGACGTTTGCTCAATATCATTAAAATCTGAAATTCCGAAAAGGAAAGTTCAACCGGTTCTCCGCAGGCTTCAACCCTGCGACGTCCTATGTCAATTGAGATATCGCCCCGGCGGAGGATGTCTTTTTCTGACGGTTCGCTTTTACGCCGGAGTACCGCGCTGATCCGTGCACACAGAATTTTGGGACTGAAGGGCTTGGTAACATAGTCATCGGCAAGCGCAAGCCCGGAGACGATATCGGGTTCTTCGCTTTTGGCGGTCAGCATTATGATGGGAATATTGAGAAATTTTGGATCTGATCGCAGCGTTTCCGCAACCTTGACCCCGCTGATTCCAGGAAGCATGACATCCAGAACCACCAGATCAAACGGTTCAGAGCGGATCAGCCGGATGGCGTCTTCTCCCGACCCGGTACAACTAACACGATAGCCGCCTACTGTCAGATTGTATCGCACCAGCTCTACAATATCTTCTTCATCATCTACTATTAGAATTCGTAATGTATCCATGATTCGCTTTCATTGATGATGCCAGTTTTTATGGATAGGGGTCAAGCTTGGCATTTTTTCATTTTACCTGCTTGTGAGTACTCGACATTCCACCCCCTGAAGCATTCCATTCTTTATTGATTTGCATAATGCTTTTTATGCTATGCTAATCAAGTAAATAAGGAATATGGATGACAAATTCACTCCCTTTTCCCGGAGAGCTTTCCACGGTAATCTTTCCTGCATGGGCATTGACGATATGCTTGACAATCGCAAGCCCCAGACCGGTTCCCCCTAATTTTCGGCTTCGGGAGGGGTCGGCGCGGTAAAACCGCTCGAAAAGTCGCGGAAGGTGTTCCGCCGCAATTCCGATACCGTGATCCCGGAACGAAACGCTAAGCTCGATGTCACTTTGCTGCACCTCAATTTCAATGCTGCCACCTGTCCTGCTGTATTTGACGGCATTATCCAAAAGATTCACGAATGCCTGCTCCATCAGAGCTGCGTTAAGATTTATCGAAAGCGTTTCTTCGCAGGATAGAATGATTTGTATCGCTTTTTCATCGGCCATTGACTGGCATACTTGGCGGGCGGACTGCATAATTGGCAGCAATTGACGGTTTTCCAGAAGTATTTCCTTCTTGTCCGTTTTCTGTTCGATAAGTGAGAGTTTCATCAGATCGTCGATGATTGCATTCAGGCGGTTGGTGTGTTTTTCGATGATACCAAGAAACCGGACCGATTCTTCCGGGTGATTCAGCGCGCCTGTTTTCAGTGTTTCCACAAAACCTTTAATGGCGGTCAGCGGCGTTTTGATTTCATGTGAAACATTAGCAGCGAAATCCTTTCGCATGTTCTCAAGACGTCTTAACCGGGTCACATCGTTTAAAACAATCAAAATCCCGGTGCGCTCCCCCCTGGCGTTTTTCAGCGCACTGCTGCGAGCCTCCAATACTGCCTCGCCGCTGATGTAAAAAAACAGATCTTCCTCGCGACGGGTTTCGTCGCGAAACGCCAGCCTGACAAAGCGGTGAAAATTCGGGTTGCGGATGGCTTCCTGAACGCTCCGGTTGATCAGTTCAGAATGTTTGCGGCAAAACATCCGGGCGGCGGCATTATTAATGCTGATAATCGTCTCTTTCAGATCAAGGGCTATGACTCCTTCAATCATGCTGGAGAGAATCGCTTCAAGCTCGTTTCGCTGACCAATGATTGTCTGCATGCGCTCATCCAGGCTTGCCGCCATATCGTTCATTGTCCTTGCCAGAAGTGCTGTCTCTTTTGACGTAAAGACCGGCAGCCTGTAAGATAATTGTCCGCTGGCAAAATACTGCGCGCCTTCACGGATTATTTCCAGCGGTCGGCTGACGCGCCGTGAAAGCAGAAGACTTGCTCCTGTCGCCAGCAGTGCAACCGCTATTCCGCCAAGAGATATGTGACGGTGAATTCCCTCCAGTTTTCTGTCAATTGCGCTGATACTGACTGAAACCCGTAGCACTCCAATATGCTTTTCGCCATCAAGAAGCGGGACAGCCAGATACATCATGGACTCCCGAAGGGTATAGCTGTAACGGGTGAAAACGCCTGTTTCCCCGGACATTGCCTTCACAAACTCCGGGCGGTCCGAATGATTCTCCATAAGATTAGGATTTGCTTCAGAATCTCCCAGAACTTTTCCCGAAAGCTGCATTACCGTGATCCGCATTTCAGCGGATTTCCCTGCACGTTTGCACAACAGATCAATGTTTTTCCAAGCCTCGGCCTGAAGATAATCCGTCATCTGGTCTTTCAGGAGATTAGCCCTGGCTTCAAGATTGGCGGATGTCTGGTCCAGAAAAAAACGGCGCATTGAAAAATCGGCGTACCAGCTTACCGCCAATAGCGGAATCAGAACAATGAGCAGAAATGGCGGATATAATTTCCAGAACAGGGGGAAACGTTTTCTCATGAATTTTCCTTGAACCGATAGCCTGCGATTACCACTTGGTTAAACACACAGTAAGTTCTCAGTAACATCGAAAAGATTAAAGAGCAATTTAACATGGCGAATAAGGGCAAACAGCAGGCCGCAATGGGGAATATACTGCTAACTGGCATAATCTGCGCTTTTCATAAACTCCCTCTCCCAGCGGGGGAGGGTTGGGGTGGGGGATCAAAAACGTAAAATTATGCCAGTTCGCAGTATAGTTACGATAATGATCACGGAAATATAATGGAACAGTGATCCGGAGTGTCCTTCAAATGTCCGGTGAAAACGTTCCAGATTGTGTTTTGGAAAGAAATCCTGTACAAAACTGAAAATCATCTTATGCCAGAGTCGAAACTGCCCTTGCTTCAGGCAAAACCAGGCTGACACCAAATGGAATGACGATGGCTACCGAGCTTTTGATAAGAAAACCAATCATGGACACTATCCATAAAATGAGGGACTATCATGTTTCACACTGAAATGAAAGTCGTTTCCAAGTGGAGCATAACCGGCACATGAAAAATCGTAGCCGGCGCATTCATAAATGGATTGCTGCGATGTCACTTGCCATGATCATCTGTGGTGCAATCTGGTGGCACATTTCCTTTAATCCCCGATTTTTTCCGGTGATTGAAAAACAGATTTATCGCAGCGCCCAACTTTCGACCTACCGCCTGGATGCGATCATCCAGGCATTTGGGATTCGTACCATCATTGCTTTGCTGGGATCTGAAAAAGGCATTCTCTGGTATGAGAATGAAAAGGCCGTTGCCGAACATCATCAGGTTCAGATGTTCAATATCGGGTTTGGCTCCCACGAACTTCCCCAGTACAACCGATTGAATCAACTTGTGGATGCGATTTTGTCCGCTCCACGCCCCATCCTTCTGCACTGCTATCGAGGGGCTGATCGCACTGGAATGGCAAGCGCCATTGCCCTTATTCTGAATGATGACCCGCCTTTTGAAACCATCGAAAAGCAGTATTCATGGCGATTTGGTGTCATACCTTATTCTGATTCTATAGGCGTGCTTTTCTTCAACCGGTACAGCGAATGGCTACATGAAGCTGGTAAAATTCATAATCGGGATAACTTTCTGGACTGGATCCGCAACCGTTATGTGGATTCCAAAGGAAACATCGAATATGATATCGACAGCATCAACGGCAAAGGTTTTGAAGACAGCAAGTGGAAGGACAGAAGGGTGGCGACGGTACAAAAAGGGACAGGTCATTATATCGTTCGAGGATGGGCGGTGGACTACCGGCGGCTATCCCAGGTGAATTCCCTTCAGGTAGGCATCGGCAAGTCGTTCCACAAATCCATCTCCGCCACTCAGCGACCGGATTTACCTGCTTTTCTGGGACTTTATGGGGCATTGAATCCGCTGCTGCCTCTGGGATGGGAATGTGAATTTGAAGACCCGGATATGAGTCCTGGCTGTCAGGATATTCAACTGTCCATCGGTGGTCCCGACTCTGTCGAAACGGTGATCAGCACCCGAATTCAACTCTGCATCGAAGGGAAATGATAAAGTTTATACTGCGAACGGACATAGTTTTACGTTTTTGATCCCCAACCCTCCCCCGATGGGAGAGGGAGTTTATGGAAAGCGCAGATTATGCCCGTTCGCAGTATAAATGGGTCAAGGCATAATTTGAAATTGATTTTATCCAGCACAAAATGAATGCATACATGAATGAATATCTTGCGACGGGTTTTGCCAATGTGGATGGTTGTGATGACTCGACGGAGTTTAAGCATTGTCTTGCATTGCTTGATTCACTGCCATATTTCCATGAATATAAACAACGTAGCTATGGACTGCTCGCCCTGTCCACCGGCCTTTCCGTTCTGGAAATTGGATGCGGACTCGGAGATGATGCGTTCAGGATGGCCGCAAGAGTCGGCCCAAACGGGGTGGTGGTGGGAGTGGACACAAGCGCTCGAATGCTTGAGGAAGCTGTCGGACGAACTCCAGCCAACGTACATGTCAACTTTGCCCAGGCGGATGCCCGCAATCTCCCTTTCAAAGATGAAAGCTTCGCACGTTGCCGGATAGACCGTACGTTACAGCACATCGAAAGCCCACAACAGGCCATTGGCGAAATGGTTCGAGTTCTTAAGCCATGCGGCTTATTGCTCGCATACGACAATGATTGGGGCACATTTTCCGTGAGTAGCAGAGATGAAGAATCCACGAAGATCATCGAAACACTGTGGGAGGATTCGTTCACGAACAGTTGGATAGGCAGATATTTGAAGCGCTATTTTCTTGTGGCAGGGTTGCAAAATGTGGCTATGGAGCCATCGGTTTCAGTTCTGACTGATTTCGAACTTGCAGATCGCGTTTACAATCTCCGCCAGACAGTTAAACGCGCTGTGGAAGCTGGATACATCTTTGCTGCGGTGGCCGACGAATGGGTATCAGAGTTGCAGACCATGAGCCAATCAGGTGGTTTTCTTTGCACCTTGACCGCATATACAGTAGTGGGGATGAAGCCGTGATGACTTTGTTTTACAATTCATTTTCTGTGATTCTTGCTACCGTCCAGCGCATCACTCCCTTCGATAGGCTCGTTGACATCTTGCCTGTCATGCTCTTATCTCCTTTTGCTATACTGCGAACGGGCATAATTTGAACTTTCCATAAACTCCCTCTCCCAGCATCCTGCCGACTCTACCTGCGATTTCCATTAGCCGAGCCAGTGCATCATGGCAATAAATACGACTGCGGCAATCCGCAATCCGCCGGTCATGATTTTATGATGATCGCGGAACGTTTGCCACGATCAAACAGTTCGATCAAAGTTTCATACTCCAATCTCTCAATGATGTTTCGAAGCATCTGGCTCAATTCAGGATTGATGAGGGTGATCTGTTCCAGCAGCGTGAGCAACTTGCCCTGGCGGCACCCGATGGCTGCATCATAAATCTGTTTGCTAAGCTGATCGGGAATGCTTTCTACCATCTCCCGCGTCAGGGACGGCGGCAGTCCGGTGGTTGCACTCGAACTGATTCGAACTGATTCGAACGGCGCGGACGGCTCGACCGCTTCGGCGTAAATGTATCGCACACTGGTCAGAAGGCGGATTTTCTCGAATAGCTCCCCCACCCCGAAAGGCTTGGTCATATCCGCGTCGGGATGTTGTCCAGAAGGATTCGCCGTTCCTCTGCCTCTGCGGCCAGCACTTCCCGATCGTGTTGGTCCGACTCGTTCTTCTGCAGCACCTTGATGGCCCGCTTGTACTCGGTTATATCCTGGACAACTCCAAGATATTTCCACGTTTTGCCATCAGTGTTACGCAATGGCCCCCCATTCGACATCAGCCAGTGATCCGTCCCATCAGCATGGACCACGCGCCACTCGGCAAGGAGTCGAGCCCCGCTTTGCGCCGCCTTGATCACTGTCTGCTCAACGCCATCGCGGTCATCGGGATGTATCGTCTTTAGCCACGCAGCATACGAGGGTTCACAGCAATGAGGATCGAGCCCGTAGAAATGCCACAGTTCTTCCGACCAGATATTCTCGTTCGTTTGGAGGTCCCACTCCCATGTGCCCACCCTGGCTCCAGCCAGTGCCAGACGAAGGCGATCGTTGCTCTCACTCAACGATTCCTCCGCTTTCCTGATCACGGAGAGAGCCCCGATAAAACTGTATCGGGCAAAATACAGCGCCGAAAATCCGAGCAGCCAAGCGAGGCTGAAGCCAAGCAGCGTTGAGCGCAGATGCTTGAGCAGTAAGAGACGGGACAACTCCCAGGGCACGGAAACACTGATCCCACCCCGAATATCGCCGACGCGTAGCCCTGTTCCGCATGGCATTTCAGGCAGTCCTGCTCTGTGATCATCGGGCTCATAAGGCGGATAGTGGCTGGGTTGTGTCTTGGGGGTAACTGGCACATACACGCCTCCGTGCACGGTCGCCCACCGCCGGTAAAGCAGGTCTCGTAAATAGGAATCGCGCGCACTGGACTTGGCGATCTCCATACGGGTCTCTCTGTCCTGCCGGTAATCCAGGATGGCTGGCAAGGCAACCATGACCGACCAGATTATGATCGCCAGCAGGAAGAATCGTTTAATGGCGCCTTTCTGTGCTCAAACGTGCTGCGCCCGCCAGGAGCCTGTCTGGGGCAAGCCCGCGGAAACCGGGGAAGGAGTGAAGTCTTGGTGTGGATCATCCTTGCTGATCATAATGGCATTGCTCCTTGTACTGAATTATGAAGTATGAAGGTTAAGACATAATTCATACTTTTCCTTGAGGAGTAATGCCTCCAGCAATCCGGTATTTCCTTCACCCTTGACCAGTCTCATCTAGCCGCCAAAAGCCGAGATGATGCTGTGAGCAGCAACCGGGGCCAGTCCCAGTGATTCGGCACGGGATGCGAACCTTGCAGCGGATTCCATTTTGAAGAAGTCGGCGACCGCCTCCTCTGAGAGGGACAGGGTATCCAGGTGGAAACACACTCGAAGGTTTCTGGCATCGACAACCGCTGCGATATGAACTGTGTGCCTGTCTGCGGAGAAAGAGGCTGCCAGAGGATCATCGTTTCCAGCGCCCGCTTCAGCAAGAAATGGCTCCTATGCAGGTAAACCGGTTCCGGAGCGCCCTTCCGGTCCGTTGAAATCCGCAGATCCGGGTTGGAGACCTTCACCTCGTCAAGAATCGCGGAAAAAAGCACTGCCGTCTGGTCTTTCAGGGCTACATTCTCCATGCCAACGATCATCGTCGCGTCTTCGATGAGATTGCGCAGGCGCAAACAACTCGTTTGGAAATGATGAGCGTAGAGGGTGCGTTCCTCTGAGGCAGGACACAGGTCCAGAATCAAGTCTCCCATGCCCAGTACCCCGTTGGCCGGGGTGCGTATCTCATGCGAGATCATTGTCAGGAAATCATTCTTGAGCCTGTTCGCTTTCGCCAAGTCCCGTGTCCGCTCCGCTACCAACTGCTCCAGGTTTGCGTTGTGATCGACGAGCCGGCGTTGAAGGGAGCGGATATCCATGTGGGCCCGCACTCGGGCCACGATCTCATCAGCTTGAAAGGGTTTGGTCACATAATCCACCGCCCCCATGGAAAAGGCCTTCACTTTGTCCGCAGTCTCAATGAAAGCCGTAATGAAAATGATTGGGATGTCCTTTGTTGCCGCATCGGCCTGGGCTGACATCAGGGCGAGCTTTCCGTTTAGGACCGGCCGCGGTTGATAACCCCGTTCCCCAAGAATCCCGGAAAGGAGATCCAGGTTGGCTCTAACGTCATCGACGATGAGGATGTTGTTGGATGTTGGATAAGCATTTTTCCGTAGTCATGGCATTTTCCCTCTATATACTGCGAACGGGCATAATCTTTCGTCGTAGAGCCGGCATCCTGCCGGCTGCAGCAGCCGACAATATGCCGACTCTACATGCGCTTTCCTCCCCCCAGCGGGGGAGGTTTGGAGCGTGAGTTTAAAAGCGTAAAATTATGCTTGTTTCCAGTATATGTCAAACGAATTGTCGCATTCCGAATAGGTGAGCATGGACACAGTAACTTCTTGAGTTTTCGAATTTTATATCTTGCTATTTGACATGAAATATGAGCTGATTGATTTCACACTGCAAACTCCAAAATCTTATCATTCTCGGAAAGAATAACTTGTTCTAAATCAACAGAAAGACATGCTTCCACTGCCTCATATATATTCATCAAAAGTTCCTCGAAAATGGCTGAATGTGTGGCCTAACAACAAGTTCTGCCGTGTCAATCGGCTGCAACTGATGGATAGGTTTTCGGTTGTGCTGACAAATATTGCCCCAATTTTTCGGAAATCATATCATACCTTTAAGGATTAAATGACAATAACATCCTTCAATCCTTATACAATCCATGTATCCTGATTTATGCCTCGGATGTCCACGCCACTATAGGTTTCCGCTCGGATTCGGCACAGTCCTTCAAATACAATTTCATCAGATTGTGATAAGAAATACCCGTATCTTTTTCAAGTTTTTCAAAGTAAGACAGAGTTTCCATATCCACATTAAGACTTACCTGTTTTGCAAGACGATTCAGATAAGGATTTCGTACAGATTTTGAAAAATCGTATTCTTTTCTCATATCAGGAACTCCTTGTATTGTTTCCGCTCTTTCGGGGCTGCTTTGCGGGCAGATATGATTCTGATGACATCATCATTTTCCCGATAACAATGACAGACAATCAGCACACGGGATTTTCTGCTCGTTCCCAGCAGAACGAAACGTTCTTCTCCGTCCGAATGATCAGGATCACCGGTCAGCCTTGCATATCCGTCACAAAAAACCGTTTCGGCTTCCTCAAAACTGATCCCGTGTTTCTGCTGATTGATCCGATTTTTGCTGTTATCCCATTCAAAACAAAGTTTGCTCATATTTAAATGATAATTAGTTCATTCATCTGACGCAAGCTTTATTTTATTTAATGAATCAGGATTAACTGATTACGGCTACTCACATAAGCCGGGAGATTAATCTCAAGTACTTACGGGAGCAACCCACCTACGTCGCCTGGACAGGGGCAATTCCGGCATTTGAGTGATGAGCCTCATCGAAAGTGTCCCGGCTTATATAGGTAGCCCCGATTACAAAGGATTATAAGGATAACGAACTATCCTTCAATAGACCTCTTGCAAAAGTCAATTTTAATCCAAGAAAATCAAGAGGGCAAATCTCAGTTTTGAAAGACATCTAATCTCAATCTGAGAAAGCGCCTAACAACTGATTGTACCTCGGATGTCATCTAAAAATTGCATTTTTGAACCCTACCCCGCCGTCGGTGGAGGGCGCTAATTCCCATCTCGAAGCCAACAGCGGATTCAATATCCGGTTTTGCCAAAAATATTTCTCAGGGATGATCCGTAAAAGACTTCTCGTGTCTTTTTTGCCGGGTTTTTTTCTGGCTTTGGAGTTTTTGCTTTCGCAACGACTTTCTGGGTGCATTTTGGGGGATTACTGGTGCAGCCGATTTAGCCTCCGGTGCAGCAGATATGGCATCAGGTGCGTCCGCCGCCAAGGAGACACCAAACAACGAGCTGATATCGGACAAACGGTTATCCGAAGACTGTATGATTCTGCTGGATTTTCCGGGCTGTTTGCTCAGCAGCTTTTCGGTTTCTTTTCTGGCTACCTGTCCAATGAGATTGTCCATGTTGACCCCGCGAAGCGTAAAGAACAGCTCTGGGGAAGTATCCAGACGAGCGCCAACGCCGTACAGTACCGCCGCGACGTGCTTGCACATGGATGCCCAGTCCGGGCATGAGCAGTCAAATTTGATTTCATTCGGTGCGGGAAAAAGCCCGGCGTCCTTTGCAAAAAACAGATCCTTGAGTGCTTCCGGAAATTTGCCTTCAAGCAGCGTTTGCAGGGTCTCAACCTTTCCCAGCGCCTTTTCGACCAGACGTTTCCAGACCGAATCGGATATCGCCTGAATGCGGATGTTTATCTGGTAGGGTGAGCTGGCTGTCCCTGCGACAATGCCTTTGATCATTTCTTTGTCGATCTTCAAATCCAGGACCATTCCATTGCTTAAATATGAGCGACCGCGAGGGAGGCGGTTGGAATAGTCCGCATAGCGTTCCAGGTTTTGATTCCAGGATTTTCCCCACCAGGATTTGGCGGGAGTTCGGCCAACAACAGCAATCGGTTCCAGATTGCCGAGCTTCTTTTTCAGTTTTTCAGACTGTCGCTGTGCGTTTGCACGTCGTTCAGCCACAGACACGTATGGAGGAAAGTCGCCATATCTCATCGTCTATATTTCTCCTGTCAAAGTCAAAGTAAACATTTCCCGGATCTGATCGTTTGACATCTCCGTGATCCAGGATTCCGCACCGGATGAAAGCAGTCTCTGCGACAATTCAATTTTGCTCTCGATCATATCATCAATTTTTTCCTCGACGGTTCCCTTGCAGACGAATTTATGAACAACCACGCTTCGCTTCTGCCCAATCCGAAACGCACGATCTTCCGCCTGTTTTTCCACAGCAGGATTCCACCAGCGATCAAAATGTATGACATGGTTGGCTGCAGTCAGATTCAATCCAACGCCTCCTGCTTTAAGAGACAGAACAAAATAGGGAACATATTCGTTTTCATTTTGAAACGCAGCAACAATCTCTTTTCGTTTGCCTACTGCGGTCCCGCCGTGAAGCTGAACGCCGGGATGCCCGAACACCGACTTTAAGAAATCATCAAGCGGCCCCACCATTTCCCGAAATTGGGTAAAGATCAGCGCGCGTTCCCGCTTTTCATGGATGGATTCGCATATTTCGCGCAGGCGCTGCAGTTTGCCGCTGTCTTCTTCCAGGAATCGGCCAGATCCAGCAACCTGGTCGGGATGATTGCACACCTGTTTGAATTTCATCAAAAAAGATAGAATCATGCCTTTTCGTTGCATACCCTCCGAATCCCGAACTGCAGCGGTCAAATCATTCACGAATCGCCGATAGAGAACAAGCTGCCTTTTGGACAAAATCGCCCAGGTTTTCATCTCAATTTTCTCCGGAAGATCCGCAATGATTGATTTATCCGTTTTCATCCGCCGCAGAATATAGGGCTGGATCACCTGGCGCATCCGTCCGTATCCTTCGGGCTGTTCGGTGAGCGACTTGGCGAATTTCTTGAAGCTCTGGGCAGATCCCAGAAGCCCCCTGTTGGTAAAATCAAACAAGGACCAGATGTCGCCGAGCCGGTTTTCGACAGGCGTACCAGTCATGACAATCCGGTGAGCCGCCGGAATTTCCTTGACGCACCTGCTCTGGGATGATCCGGGATTTTTGATGGCCTGCGCTTCATCCAGAATCAGGAAATACCAGGGCTGCTCCTTTAGCCATAACAGCTTGCGCGCCATGGTATATGTGGTTATCGCAAGATCAAAGGCGCTGCCGGATAGCATTTCTGGTCCCTGAACATCGGCGTATTGGGGATGCATCACAAGGGTTTGAATGCCGGGTGTAAATTGGCGAATTTCGGTCAGCCAGTTGTCGATTAGCGATGCTGGCACAATCAGGAGCGAGGGCCCATAATCGCCGTTAGCCATTTCTTTTCTGGACTGAATAAGGGAAAGAATCTGGATGGTTTTCCCCAGCCCCATATCGTCAGCCAAACAGGCTCCGAACCCAAGATCATGCAGAAACGTTAACCAGTTAAGTCCGGTTTGCTGATATGGCCGCAGAACAGTCCGAAGTCCTTTGGGCACGGCGACAGTCTGAAGCGATGCAGGCGTGCGGAGTTTACTGAGTACATCTTTCATCCAGTCTCCGCAAAGCACATCGCCATCCCATTGGGTTTTATCGTCAATTTTAGCGGACTGAAGCCCCAGCAGCATCCGGATGGCATCCGGAAACGGTATCATCATGCTTTTGCTCATCTTCCTGGCTTTCTCAAACATATCCAGGTTCTGTTGAAGCGACTGACGGTCAACAACCATCCATTTTCCTTTGATCATCGCCAAGCCGTCGTACTGTGCCAGAATTGCCTGTGCTTCCTCGTAAGATATTTTTTCCCCATCAATGTGAAGAAGCGGCACGCAGCTTAAAAGCGCCTTAACACCCAGTTTTCCACCAGCACTGTCGCCGATGGCCAAAGCAACAGAAATCTTTCTGGGCGATGCGTTCCACCATCTTGGAATTCGGCACAGGATTCCGGCCTGTTCATACTGAGGGGCTTCACGCAGAAACTGACAGGCTTCAGCCGGAGTGAACCGGAGCGGGTGAAAAATCTCGCCGGAATCCAGAATGGACCGGATCAGATTGCTGCCGGCAGCGGCCTTGTGTACGGAGGACAGCAGTGCAACAAGTCTGCGGGTATCATCACCAAACTCCTTCAGCGCATTTTCCAGCGGCAGATGTCTCATTCCGCCTTCTGCATTGCTGTGCGTTGAATATGTAGCCAGAAACGCAAATGGTGTTTTTTCTTCCTGCCTGTTTTCAACGAGATAAAACTGAACCCGATGCTCCAGCAGCACTTGTCCAGGGGCCAGCAATCGCAGAATTTCCTCGACAGGCTCAGTGCGTCCACGAATCTCACGGACGAATGCATCATGGAAAAGCGCCCAGACATCTGCGATAAAGTCAGCGCAAATCAACCCTGCCCCAACCATCGGCGGCGCAAGGCGTACCCAGTCAATGACTTTTTCATGCGGCAGATCAATGATCTGTTTTTCGCGAAGCACTTCCGTACCTGGATCAACAAGGAGTTCGTGGATAAAAGCAGCGCTGATCGACCGCCAATACTCTATTGATGGCGAAAGACGAAATGATTTGCTGATGCACCCCATTGCCAGAAATGCTTTGGCGTGATCAGCAGCATAAATTTCATGGATTCGGGCCTCGACCTGCCGGCGGTCGGAAGAAACAACATTTTTACATGCCTCAAATTCAAGCGCCAGTCTTCCCGTGGGCAAAACGGCAACCGCAAGGGTTTGATCGGATAATGTCAATGCAAGTATTTCCTTTCGTCTCGAAACATCAATTCACATCCTGG
>SERZ01001188.1_pt1 | contig 15348 bp, 9 predicted proteins | sample 3171461 | NCBI WGS metagenome assembly SERZ01 (sample SAMN06051861, study PRJNA518727) | freshwater metagenome | biome: subpolar coniferous forest; feature: holomictic lake; material: water; isolation source: holomictic Lake 227, 6 m depth | place: Canada: near Kenora, Ontario | collected 2013-06-25... | reverse complement strand
GTGCGGCACACAGGCCAGGGTTTCCACATTATGGGTTACAGTGGGAAGGCCCCAGATGCCTTTTTCTGTGGAATATGGAGGTGGCTGCCTGGGATTGGCCCGCCTTCCCTCAATGGCATTGATTTGAGCCGTATTTTCACCGCAGATGTAGCGGCCAGCACTACGATGGACGGCTATTTCCATCGAAAATCCACTGCCCAGAATGTTAGTTCCCAAAAAACCAGCTTCTTTTGCCCGGACGATTTCACGCTCCAGTATCCGTGCTGCGTTTTCGTAGGATGAGCGGATGAAGATAATCCCTTTTTCAGCCATAACCGAATACCCCACAATGATCATCCCTTCAATGATCTGGTGCGGGTCCGTATGAATAAGAACGCGATCCTTGAAGGTTCCAGGCTCCATTTCATCAGCGTTGCAGACCATATACCGTGGAAATGGCGCAGTTTCGGCCACGGTCATCCACTTTCTACCAGCCGGAAAACCAGCGCCCCCGCGGCCAAGAAGGACAGCATCCAGGGCGATCTGCTGAACTTCGGTTCTTGAGTACTTACCAAGCGCCATGGTCAGCGCTTCATAGCCGCCGCTTTTGCGATACTCTTCCAGCGTTGCGATGCGGTTGGGCTGGCGGTTTTGAAACAGAACTTGTGTCGTCATCTCTCCAGCCTTTCAAGAATTTCGTCAATTCGCTCCGGAGTCAGTTTGCCGTAAACCTTGCGATTGATCATCATGGCCGGAGCCCGGTCACAGTAGCCGATGCAGCAGGTGGGCAGCAGGGTAAAACGGCCGTCTGTCGTAGTCTGTCCATAATCAATGTTCAGTTTTGTGCGCAGGTAATTTAGAACTGACTGATATTCCTGCATCCAGCACACCACGCCGTCGCAAACGTGAATTACATATTCGCCCACGGGTTTGCGGTAGATGAATTCATAGAAAGTGGCGATTTCCTCCACTTCTAACGGCGTCATTCCTAAAAGCGATGCCGCCCCTTCAAGAAGTTCATCGCTAAGATAGCCGAATCTATCCTGAAGCGCAAAGACAACATCCATGACCTGTTCCCGCGGGTGATCTGTTGCTGCTATTTGTCGTTGGAGCGTTTCTTTGAGATCGTCCGGTATCATGGCAGTCCTCTCATCTAACGATCAATGTCTGGCAGCAGGTAATCCGCCGAACCGATAATGGCCACAAAATCTGATATGGAAGCGCCTCGGGCCATCAGCGGAATGGCTTGTACATTGGCGAAAGCCGGGGTTCTAATCCGCATCCGGTAGGCAGAGCTTGCGCCGTCGCTGACCACATAATATCCTTGATCTCCGCGCGGGGATTCAATGGCCGTATATGCTTCCCCCTGCGGAATTTTGGGGCCGCGTGTCACATTGACGAAATGATGAATCAAAGTTTCAATGTCCTTCATCGTTGCAGCTTTTGGTGGAACGGCATATCGGCAGTTTTCACTGATGTAAGCGCCGCCTGGCATTCCGTCTGCGGCCTGACGGATGATTCCAAGACTCTGCCGCATTTCCTCGACGCGAACCAGGTAGCGGGCGTAGCAGTCGCCTTCGGTTGCAGTTGGAATATCGAAATCATAGTTCTGATATCCGGAATAGGGGAATTTCTTGCGAACATCCCAGTCCATGCCGCTGGCGCGCAGCATGGGGCCGGTTACTCCCCAGTCTATGGCGTCCTGCAGGCAAAGATGTCCGATGCCATGGGTGCGGGCCTTGAAAATAGGGTTTTTTGTCGTGAGCGACTCATATTCTTTTAGACGCTGCGGGAAGGCATTGACAAAGGCGTCAACGGTTTCCTTCCAGCCATCCGGAAGGTCTGCAGCCACCCCTCCGATGCGAAACCAGGACGGGTGAAGCCGGCCGCCGGTGATTAGCTCCACAATATCCATGATCTGTTCGCGTTCCCGAAAAGTATAAAAATTGGGTGTCATGGCGCCCAGATCGTGCGCCAACGTTGCAAACCAGATCAGATGGTTGTTCAGCCGGAAGAATTCGCTCAGCATCACCCGAATGCACTGCGCCCTATCCGGAACCCCAATACCTGCAAGGGTTTCAACTGCTGTAAGGTAGGAAAGATTGTTGGCGGTTCCGTTCATGTAATCCACTCTGTCGGTATATGGGATGAACTGGTGCCAGGACTGGCGTTCGCCGATTTTCTCAACTCCCCGATGATGATAGCCGATGTCCATGTCGAGATCCGTGATTCTTTCGCCATCAAGCGCTAAAACAAACCGCATAAGGCCATGTGTGCTGATGTGATGTGGCCCCAGGTTAAGCAGCATATCCTCCCGGTTACCTGACAACTGGCAGGATTCCGGTTCCACGTTGCAGGATGCCGGCTCCACTTTTCGGCAAAACACCCCGGCGTCCAGAGGCTGATGAAGTCTGGCATCCGCCAGCGTGTAAGGGGGCATTTCCGTGGCTCGTCCGGGATATGCTTTTAGAAGCGGATGACCCTTCCAGTCATGCGGCATAATCAGGCGCTTCAGGTTCGGGTGTCCTTTGAAATCAATGCCGAACATATCGAAGACTTCCCGTTCATACCAGTTGGCTCCAGGCCAAAGATTGGTGAGAGTAGCTGCTGCCGGATACGGCCCGCAAATTGGGGTCTTGACGCGGATACGGCTGGGGCCATCAAAGGAAAGCAAATGATAAACCAGGGTGAAATCTGGATAGCGCTCCTTTTCCTTGCGGGCCGATTCGTCCACGGCCGTGAGGTCTTCCAGGCGAAGAAAGCGGGGATACGCCTCATTTTTCAGAAAACCGAGGACATCATGAACCTGATCCGGATTCACATGGAGGGTCAGCATGTCCGAGGTATAGTCGGCAGGTTGCACTGCGTCCTTGAATCTTTCCAGAAGCTGCGCTCTCAGAGACTGATCGGCGGAGGTCAGTTCGATGCGATGCGCTGGCGGGGTCCACATCAGTTCGGTGCGATTCTGCCAAAAATGCGGCTGGGTTGCAGCGGTTCCACGGATCGGCAGGCCTTCATAGCCGGTTCCCCGGCTGTCACGGCTCTTGCTGACGCCATCCACCCGCACGGGTTGCTGGGTGCCCTGGCTGCCGCCTTTCAGGTTCAGAACAGAGCGTGCAGGACGTTCGCCGGTGCGGATCTTTTCCTGAAGAAGGGTCAGCGCATGTAAAACGGCTTCGGGCCGGGGCGGACAGCCGGGAATATAAATATCCACCGGCAGTATCTGATCGATGCCCTGAACAACGCTGTAAACATCGTACATGCCGCCGGAATTTGCGCATGATCCCATCGAAATCACCCATCTGGGTTCGGCCATTTGTTCATAGAGACGCAGCACCACCGGGGCGATTTTTTTAAAGACTGTGCCGGAAATGATCAGCAGGTCTGCCTGACGGGGCGAGCCTCGCATGACTTCGGCGCCAAAACGTGCGATATCGTAGCGGGAAGTGAACGCCGCCGCCTCTTCGATAAAACAGCAGGACAGCCCGAAGAACATGGGCCAGAGGCTGTACTGGCGAGACCAATTGATAAGCGCATCCAGCTTAGTCAGTAAGAAGTTTTGCTGTTGCAGGAAAGTGTTGATGTTGTTGTTCCCCACTTCAGTCCTCCCTTCTTCCAAACGTAGAACAGCCCGAATAGCAGCAATACGATGAAAAATGTCATAAACATCCAGCCAGCCCATCCCAGGCTGTAAAAAGAAACAGCCCAGGAAAAAATAAAGGCGGCCTCCACATCGAATATGAGAAAAAAAACAGCCACCATGTAAAACTCGGTTGGTGAACGCAGCAGGGCCAAACCGGTCGGAATGATGCCGCTCTCATAAGCCCGTTCTTTCTCCCTGCCGCCTTTCTTTTCGCCAAGAAAGGTGCAGAAAAAGAGCAGGATCACCATCAGGGCGAACACCATCGCACCGTATGTCAACATGGCCAGAAGACCGGGCTCCCAAGGCGATAAATTTGCTGCTGTAGCTGCAGGTTGCATTATCTTTTTTTGATATCCTGTTTGGAATTATGAATTATGGCTGCGGCGAGCGCTTATTCTCGCCTTCCGCTGGAGTGACTGGTTATGTGCCTTGTATCCAATTTGCCAATCTTTGTTTGATTCGAGATAGACGTTGAGTATCAATTTGGCCTAATTTTCCCAAGAGAACATCGCCATTAACTACAGCAAGTCTGCTAATTCTGATAACACTTGCTAACTTCAAACCAGACTGTTGGAAATCTGAAAAGTACAATCTGGGCTTCGGTAATCATGAAAATGATTCCTTAATATCGTTGAGCGAATACGGAGCTTGTTCGTCCTCCATTCCTCGTATCGCAGAAGATAAGGAAAAATCCGCCCAATCTTTTATCTCCTGTTTTTCTGCCTTTGAGCGAAGATATTGTACAAAATCAAAAACTTCTACCTGTTTAGATTCTGACAATGCTTGTATATTTTTAATAATTGTCTCTGTTAAACTCATAATGACACCTCCATATTCAATGACATATTATTGCGGTCTGAGTATTCCCATAAAAACTGTAAAAAGTTCTTCAAGGTCAGAAGGAACGCGATAAGAATCAATATCTTTCAGTATCAGTTTTTCTTTTCTGTCAAGCACTCCGAATCTCCATAAATCTCCGACTGTGATTGCTCCGTATATGGGAGCATCGGTTTCTTCAATATATTTGTCAACAGCAATCATTTCCACCGCAAGCTGACTGAATCCTCTTTCCATATCCGCTTTCTTGGCTTCGATAACCACTAGACTGCCCGACGATCTTATAAAATAATCAATATTTCCTTTAAGATAGTTGTTGACATTGAGAGGATATTCTATATCAATATCTATTTCAATAAAATCAAGTAATTCCAAAAGAACAGGTGCAACCAGCATTTCCCGTTTTGCTGTTTCTGAGTTTAGCGAGATATGAGGCATTTTTTTATAAAAAGTGTTTTTTAATTTTTCCAGAGAACCATCAAAGGAATGTTCGGGAAGATCGATTCTTTCCAACCGGAACTGATAACCGAACTCTGCAACGATTTCTTTGGTCGGATTGCTTAACTCAAAATAATCGGAAAAAGTATATGATTTGCCTTCTTCAAGTATCTGTTTTTTCATAAATCATCTCCCGGTTTCTTCCAATTACATTTTAAACGATTAACACTAACTCAACCTACCAGGTTCTTTGCAAATCTTTACTTCTTCTCGATAATATATCCTGATCCAGAATCTGGATAATAGGTTTTATCTAACGATATATCTAATGAATAGGGACAAGTCTGTGGAAAATCGGATTCAAGTAGTCCTGTCTCTAACGCAGCATATTCAATAGCGTCAGCATAAGCATCACTTATTTTGTCTTCAATTTGATATTCCAGGCTGGGACTCGTTTTTAGTAACGATTTGATCTGACTTCTCTGTTCGATAATCGTTCCTTTCCAACTGCTGGAACGGCGGTCAGGCTGAAATTGCCATTTCAATAGATGAACAAATAGGATCTTGAGTCTGTTGACTAATTCGCGGTGCTGACTTTTGCTCATACCCTCCAATTCCTCGGCAATGTTCTGAACATCAATTTCAGATAATCTGCCATTTCTCAACAGACTGATATTATGGCAGAGCCATGAATAAAAATCCTGATGATATTCGATTGTTAAATCATTCATAAAAATCCTTTTTTTCAAAATGTAACCCTATCAACCTATTAGTAAAAAGGACGCATATATAAGATTTTTTATATCTCTCAGAAATGCACTCTTTACTCTCATCCCACAAATACTGCCGCTCTGTCGATCAACAACAAGTTCATTGGCAGGGCGTTAGCTCTGTCCAGTGCAACGCATTGTTAGAATTTTCATTTTCCGAACTCTCATGCCAGATACATTTCGCAGAACTATTTCTTAATACGGGGAATCCCAATATCTTTGCATATTTTTTTGGCAAGGTTATCATCAATCTCTTTATGTCTCGGCACGGCAGACCGCTTGTTCAATTGCGGATTATGCCACCAAGAATGACTTCCGCCTTCTCTCAGAAGGCTACAACCGTAATTGCGAAGGTGTCGGAGTAATTCTTCCCGTTTCATACGGCTACAGATACCTCTTCAAAGCTATCTCCGACAGCCTCAATTGCTTCATGACGATTGAATTCCAATGCTTCACGCAAAGTAATTCTCAAACTTTCAAGTAACTCACCCTTTGAGGATTCCTGACAATTCACTCCGGAGACTTCTTCAATCCATCCAATCCACCAATCCCCGGACCGCTTGATAACGGCGGTATAAGATTCATTCATAACAACCTCTAATAAAGATTCTCAAATATTGTTTTCAACGCACCGATGTCGGAGCCATTACCAATTTTATGCAAAACTGTCACTTTGTAGCTCTCTTGACAAATTTCGATATTTCCATCTTCATAGCTAACTTAATTCTTAAAAGCCTTCGTCAGCGAATTATCCATTACGGCTTCATAGCCGGTTAACCGGGCTATAACCGAGCGGTGGATATCCAAAAAGGTGAAGTCGCCCAGCATCTTGTTCGGACCTGCGTGTCGAATCTCAAGTACCGCAGTGACACCTTCTTCCGGAAATCGGCTGCAATACTGGCGATAACTGGCCCCGAAGCTGGGCAGGGAAACCATTCCCTTTTGCTCGAAGCACCAAACAATGGCCATTTGAAAAGCTGCGTCCAGAACCAGTGGATCGCCAATCCAGCGGCTACGAAGAGGCTCTGTCGTCCACTGATCCGGTGGCGGCGCCGATGCCAGTTCCGCGACCATGGCATTAGGCGAGAGGGTTAGAATGCGTAGAAGTCCCTTTAGCGCATTGCCGTGAAAAAGGATTTTGTCATACACATCCTCCATGGTGCGAGAGTAAGAATGAGACTTGTCCAGGTATTGGGAAATGTCAAATTCCGGGGCAATGGAGAGTTCGTTCGACAAGATGGCCCTGGCACGGGTATGAATGATCTCTTTTCCGTCCTTGAATCCATCCCGGATTTCAATATCCATCTCAAAATCAGAGCCGTTTTTCCGGGTTTTTCCGGTCATCAGGCGGATGGTCTTTTTTCCGTCGTCCAACCGGATTCCCTTGAGGAGCCGGATGTCATCAAGGCCGGAAAACTGAAGCCCCGGATTTTCGTGAAGCGCGCCATGCCCGAGCCATTCCGTGATTAGCGCAAAGGGCACCACCGGTTTGCCGTTTAATATGTGTGCGCCGAGGATTGGATACCTGTCAATGTCAATTTCCCGTTTGATGCTTAAGGAAAGAGTTTCAGGAGCTGGCAACGGGCGCATTGCCGATTCAGGATGCGAAAAGCCGGAGCCGATCACCACCTCGACCGGACTGCTGGGGCCAGCCTGAATTTCCTGCATCATGCTTTGGGCGCCGGCCTTTAGTGGAATCAGACTAATACAATTGCGCTCGAATTCGCGCCGAAGCGAATCGCCGACCATTCCGCCATCCCATGGACCCCAGTTGATTGAAACCACCCGGCATTCTTTTCTAAGAAAAGATTCCCGCTGCGCCATTTTGTTAAGAACCTCATTAGCCATGGCGTAATCCACCTGGCCCCGGTTGCCGATTCTGGCGGTAATGGAGGAAAAACAGACGATATGCTTGATGGGATCTTTCCGGGTGGCATTTAGAAGGGATTGGAATCCCGCAACCTTTGTATCGAACACCGTATCGAACTGCTCAGGTGTTTTGTCCAGAATGAGCCGATCCTCCAGCACGCCGGCACCGTGAATGATGGCAGTGATAGGGCCGAGGGATGTTCGGGCGGTTTCCAGGACGAGAGAGAACTGCCGCGCCTGCCGCACATCCACTGCATGATATTCGACATGAGCGCCGGTGGATCGAATGGCATTCAGGGTTGAAAGAATTTCGCGGTTTGCCTGATGCCTTCGATATGCAAATTCAAGTTCCTTTGGCGAGGCATTGGGAGGCAGTTCATGGCGGAGGATGGCCTGCTTCATTTCCGATGGCTCATGAGTTAGAGTTAGCCATTCGGGCTCGGGAACCGGCACTGGAGATCGCCCCAGAAGAATGATCGTCGGGTGGCAAGCTTCCGCAATGGCAATGGCGGCCTGAGCTGTCACACCTCTGGCGCCGCCTGTAATAACCACTACGTCATGTGGATTAAGATGGGTCGATCCTTTGGGACATGGAGCAGGTTCAAGGTCCAACTTGTAAAAGGTATTGGCAGGCAAATCTGGACAGAGTCCGATTTCAATTCCGCCATTGGTATCTTCGGAACGCAAGGCATCACCGATTGTTGTTGCCAGACGGTCAAAGTCCCGCCAGTCGAGTGAAATGTCGATGGCGCGGCAAACCACTTCCGGCCATTCGATGGCGGCTGTTTTAACCAGTCCTGCCAATCCACCCGGAACCGGGCGTTCAATGCCTTTTTTTAGGAGGCCGAATGCTCCGTCCAGGCTGGTGACCGACGCGAATAAAGCGCCGCCGTTTGTTGCTGCATCAATCATGTCCTTTCCAAATCGTCTGGAAAGAAGAAATGCTTTTTTCAGGAAAAGAACATCTGTTTCATCCTGATCAAGATTTGATCTGTCCACAGCAGGCGCTAATATAATCATGCCAGAAGGACGAATAACAAATGCCTCTGAAAGCAGCTCATCCACGGATGCCACAACTGCTTCAATTCCCCAGGAAATGATTTCATCGGCGATTTTCCGGGAGAGCACGGAGCCGTCATCCGTGATTATGACCGGTCGATCCTTGGCAAGCAATAACTGGGCAGCCGGGGTGAATCTGGTTTGAACGGCAGAAAGGACTCGTCGTTCCGGATAAACGGTGTTGGCTAACGAAATGGGCGTTGTCTCCGCCTGCTGCGGGCAATCCAGGCTGACCACTGTCATTTCGGGATCTTTTTTTTTGAGAAAGGCCGTAATTTGTCCCAAGGTTTTCAGGGTTCCAAGTATATCTGGAGGAATGGCGGGAATTCCTGGCATTTTTTCTTCGAGGGTGGCCAGAATTTCAACTCGCTTGATGGAGTCAATTCCCAGGTCTGCTTCAATGTCCATGTCCAGGGCTAACATCTCCATCGGATACCCGGTCAATTGGCTGACAACTTCAAGCAGACAGGTCTCAATTGCTTGATCAAGTTGAGGCTCTGGCTGGGAAGGAGGCAATGGGATCGTACTCACGGGCTTGTTGGCGTTTTCACTTTGTTCGCAGAGAAAGGCTGTAATCTGCCCTAAAGTTTTTAGAGTTCCCAGGGTATCGGGAGGAATGGCGGGGAGTCCTGGCATTTTTTCTTCGAGGGTGGCCAGAATTTCAACGCGCTTGATGGAGTCAATTCCCAGATCCGCCTCAATGTCCATGTCCAAAGCCAGCATTTCCACAGGATATCCGGTCAACTGGCTGACGACCTCCAGCAGGCAGGCTTCAATACCCGAATTCTTTGCGGTTGGAGCTGGAGTTTGAGCAGGCGCTTCCATCGGGCGAAGATCAATATCGGCTGTTTGTTGGGGGATGTCGGACGATGGATGACTAACGACGGATGACGGAGAGAAACCTCTGTCCTCTGTCGCCCGACCATTATTGCCGCACTGGGGTGCGGCGATCCCAGAGACGGATGACGGTGAAAAATCCCTGTAGTCTGTCGTTTGACCCATGCTGTTTTCTGTCGTCTGTCGTCTGTCGTCTGCCCTCTGTCGTATGCCCTCTGTTGTCTGTCCTATGTCGTCCGGAGAAATACTCAGGCAAGTCTCGGCAAACCGCCGGGTATGCTCCATCATGATTTGAAGGGTTTTGCTGGCTTCGGTTTGAGTTTGAAGGAAAAGCTTGTGAGTTTCGGCGGTCTGAAACTGAAGCGACTGCATGGATTTAAGGCCTTCCTGAACGGTCTGTAAAGCATTGGAAATGATATTAGAAGACGGTTCGGTCATAATAGTCAGTTGATCTGCAAACGCTCTTGTGTCGGCTGCTCTTGTGTCGGCTAAAGTTCTGGGTTTCGGGCTCATGGAGATTTCCACTGTATCCACCCATTTTGAGGGTGTGCTTAAAGGTTGAGGATTCGGAGGTTCAGATATGTTCGTGATGCTGTCTGGAGTTTGGGAATTCACCCGGTCTGCAGAAAGTCTGGAGTCGGGATTCTGATAGTTGGCACCAGATATGGAAACTTTCATCAGGGGTTTTCTGATGGGAACTGCGGATTCTCCAGCTTCCCAGCAAGGCAGTCGGACTGGATATCCAGTCGCCGCAAGTCGGCATAGGACTTTCGCCAGATCCAAAAGAGCGGATTCCTTTCCGGATGAGGCATCAACAGCAATCGCTGTCGCCGGGCTATTCTTCAGGATAGACCGGACAAGTCCAGTGAGAATCGGCCTGGGTCCGACTTCGATAAATGTGCGAACGCCCATTTCATAAAGATTTTCAATGGCGGCAAGAAACTGAACAGGATGCGTGATTTGTTGACCAAGCAGTGTTTTGATAGCTTGCGGATCATCCGGATAAGGCTTTCCGGTTACGTTGGCGATCACGGGTATTTTTGAAGGCTGAATGTCGATGGATTCTAAATAATCGCTGAACGGACCGGCGGCATCCTGAACCAGGGGGCTGTGAAATGCCGCCGCAACTGGCAGACGGACCGATGAAAACCCTTTTTCAAGGCACAAGGCTTCAGCTTGGGTAATCGCATCGCGTGACCCGGACAGTACGCCCTGAAATGGGCTGTTCAGATTGGCCAGGGTAATCGGAAAGGATGCATTTCGGGTTAACGCCGCCAGCTCTTCAATCGGCGCTTTGACGGCAATCATGAGTCCAGTTGTGTCCCCGTTTCCAACTGATTCCATTAAATGGCCTCTAACTGTGGACAGTTTCAGAAAGACTTTTGGAGATATACACCCAGCGGACGCAAGGGCCGTCAATTCTCCGAAACTGTGGCCGCAGGTTGCATCCGGCGTAACGCCAAAGTACTCAAGAATTTTTATCATTCCCAAGCTGACAGCGCCGATGGCCGGCTGAGCAATGCGGGTGGATTGCAGCGCTTTTTTCAGGGATTGTTTTTTCGTTGAATCGGAAGAGGAAACCTGATCGATATTGACAATCGGATAAATCCGGTCGCTGAGCTGAACATAATCCGGTTCAGGGGTTTTCAGGTCTGCTGAGAATGAGAAAAAAGCTTCATTGGCTGCATCCATTGCGTCCATTGCCTGCGGAAACATGCAGGCCAGCTCCCTTGCCATTCCCAGATATTGACTTCCCTGTCCTGGAAATAAAAAACCGATTTTCCCATCCTGAGCAGCATTTCCAAAAAACATTCGCGAAGTGTTCCAGAATGGCCGATCCTTGTGATTTTCCAGAGCGGTCATGGCTTCGGAGCAGGCCGCATGCAGGTCGTCCGCCCATAAATCGTCATGGTTTAACTGCTGCAAGATGATCAGAAGACGGCAGGGGTGTTGGGCGGAAAACAGGGCGCGCGATTTTGCCGCTTTAACAGAAAAACCGCCATTTGAGATACCCTTGGCAGCCAAGTCTTTCCATGCAGTCAGGTCTTTTTTGAGGACTTCTGGCGATGGGGCGGACAAAGAGAGAATTTCGATTGACCCATCCCAGGTGATTTCGGATTTTTGCGGACCGTATTCTTCAAGAACTGCATGAAAATTGCTGCCGCCAAATCCAAATGCGCTGACCCCGGCTCGTCGGGGATGAATCTTGCCTGAAAGCCATGGTATTGCAGTGGAATTCAGATAAAAGTGGCTGTCTTCGATATTCAGGTTTGGATCTGGTTCTCCGGCTTTCAGGGTTGGCGGAATCACCTTGTGATACAGGGACAGGGCGGCTTTGATCAGGCCTGCAGATCCTGCCGCAGCCTTGGTGTGACCGATCATGGATTTAATGGACCCAACAGCGCATTTACGCGCTGTGCTGGATGCAGTTGGAGGAAACTCGCTGAAAACCTGCTTTAAAGCGGTGAATTCCACCATATCTCCCACACGGGTGCCGGTGCCATGCGCCTCAACCAATTCGATCGTACCGGGATCAATACCTGCATGCTGGTAGGCGGTGCGAAGCGCCCTTGCCTGGCCATCGGCGCGAGGCGCATAAATGCTCTGAGATTTGGCATCGCTTGAGGTGCCCATTCCCTTGATGATTGCATAAATCCGGTCGTTGTCTCTTTCGGCGTCAGTTAGACGCTTTAACACCACCATGCCAAGGCCTTCTCCCAGCAGAGTGCCATCCGCATGCTTTGAAAATGGACGGACATCACCTGAAGGTGAAAGTATCTGAGTCCGGGAAAAGCATACATGCATGAAAATATCGTTTAAGGTATCCACTCCGCCGGTGATGACCATGTCTGACCGGGATGTGATCAGCTCCATCATGGCCAGGTGAACGGCGCTGAGGGAGCTGGCGCAGGCTGCGTCCACCACGCAGTTGGTGCCGCCCAGGTCCAGCCGGTTGCAGATGCGTCCGGCAACGACATTGCCCAGAAGTCCAGGAAAGGAATTTTCCTGCCATGGAACAAAGCCGCTGGATATCCGTTCCATGACCTCAATGATTTTGTCCGGTGCCAGCCCGGAGTCCTTCAGGGCTTTTCGCCATACCGGGTGACCCAGGCGGGCGCCAAGCGGAATCACGAGTTCCTGAGTTCCCGTAACACCCAGAATCACGCTCGTTCTATTGCGGTCAAAGGATGTTTCTTGTCCATAACCAGCATCAATCATGGCCATTTTGGCCGTAACCAGCCCCAGCATCTGAGAGCTGTCCGTGGCTTCCAGAATTGAAGGTGGAATTCCGAATTCCGAGGGATCGAAATCGACGGGTGATAAAAAACCGCCTCTTTTGCTGTAAACATGATCCGGTGTTTTGGGGTCCGGATCAAAATAATCATCCGGCGACCAGTGGGTTGAAGGAACTTCAGTGATGGCATCTATGCCGTGAACGATCAACCGCCAGAAACCTTTTGCAGTGGGCGATTTGGGAAAGATGCATCCAATTCCGATGATGGCTATTGGGGGGGTACCGGCCGTTTCTGGCCCCATTAAATCAATCTGTGTTTTTGTTTTTGGCATTAATCGTCTTTTTATAAACCCTACATAATTTGGCAGGGTGCAGGCCAAAATATCTCATAGCTGGCTGGTCGCCCATGCTCCCCGCCACCTGTACCCCATTATTGTAAATACCACGGTTATCCAATAATTATCAATGGATAAGAAACTTATTGCATATATTTTACAATGGTATTCAGCGGCAGTGGCGAATATGTGTCGATATGCGAAGGGAGGGCGACTCCCTGGCATCTAACCCAGTTGGCCCTTGTCAGTACACACGCACCAAACAAAAGGTTCATGGCGACTGTTACAGTATCCCGGTTTTCAGGCATTTCCAGAAAAGATCCACGGACCCATGCGTTGAATGCTCCCATCGTCGGGCCGCACCATATCTGATAGTCCATTTTCCGGTCGGGATGTCCGGTTGTCGCCCATCTGGAAGACTGCCCCAGATAGGAACGAAAAACAAGCGCCATTTTATGCCGGGGATCTATTTCCGCACGGTCAACCTGACGAGGATCCAGTTGTAAAAAATAAGCCTTTGTCTGTCGCCACTCGTCATCTAAGCTGCGTTTGAAAACATCACGCTCCAGTTGAATCCGAAGTTTTTCGGGAATGTCTTCCAACTGGTTATATGACGTATAAAGCTCATAGAGCTTTGTAGCGCGCTGAGCAAACATGGTTCCGCGCTTTAAAACCTGTACCTTTACCCCCATCTCGAACATATCGGCTGCCGGCGCCATGGCGACATCCGCCTGCCTGGCTTCCGCCAGAAGGCGGCGGACAGCTTCGGACGTTCCGGCCTCCACACATGCCTGATTGACGGACCCGGTCAGGATATATGCAGCTCCCATTGAAAAAGCCGCTGCGGCGGCATGCGGGGTTCCAATGCCGCCGCCAAGTCCGACGGGAATGGACTGCGGAAATCGGTGTGTCTTGACCATCTCGTTTCGAAGTGCAATCAGTGTCGGCAGAAGAGAAATCGCAGGGCGGTTATCGGTATGGCCGCCGGAATCGGCTTCGGCGGTAAGGCTGTCCGCCATCGGAACATGTCGGGCAAGCTCGGCCTGCTGCTGAGTTAAGGTGTTATCCTTTATCAGTTGCATCAAAAATTTTTCCGGAGGGGGAGAAAAAAATCTCTGGGCGACTTCTTCACGCGAAACCTTGGCGACCACCTGATTGGGGCAGATGATATTTCCATGACTGTCCTGATAAATCCCGGAAACCCGATAGCGAACCAGAGCAGGAGTCAGATTCAGATATGCGGAGGCGCAGACCTTTCGAATGCCATGTTTTATGTAAAGACTGACCAGAGCATCTTCCAGATCAGGGTCGCCGGGGCTGTGAATCAGGTTGAACCCATAAGGAGAATCCCCCAGCTTCTGCTGAACTTCGTAAATGGCCTTACCGACTTCAGTCAGGGTAAGGCCGGCGGCGCCATAAAATCCCATCATGCCGGCTTTTCCCAGAGCCTCGACCATGGCCGTTGATGTTATTCCATTGGCCATGGCACCGCCAACGTAGGCATACCGAAGATTATGGCGCTTTTTAAATTCGGTATCTCCGAGATTTTCCGGGGGCAAGGGAGGGGCAAAAGCCAAAACCGTTGACCGGTCAACAGTCAACGCTCTTGTAGCCGGCACAAGAGCGTCGGCTGGTGAACGATTTGTTCCGATCCCGGTCAGTTCAATCGTCATGGAACCGCCCGTGGCCGCGGCAGGTTGCCCGTTTTGATCCACCAGAATCAAGGGTTGGTTCAGTGAGTAGAGGGCGTTTTGAAGACCTTCTACATCTGTTTGCGGCGGTGAATTTCCCTGGGTCCAGAAGCTGTTATGCCAGATATTCTGCAAGGAATCAGTCATGATGAACTCGTACCGGCGTAAACCGCCTGGCAAAATCGTAGATTTTTCATAGGGTGATTTTTAATCAAAATATTGACTTGTGTCAAGAAAGATCAGCCCACCCCCACCCCCCGACCCCCTCCCGCAAGGGGAGGTGGAGTAAATGTCCAAACCAATAGTTGTTCCAGGAGCCGACCAGAAAAGAACTGGCTTTGATTATGCTTCTGGACCATCGTTGCTTTTAAAGTTAATTTGTGCGATATTGAACCAGTGATCAGCAGCAATATCATGGTCGGCTATATACTGCGAACGGGCATAGTCTTGACTTTTGAACCCCCACCCCAACTCGACGGAGCAATTAAAGGATCAAAATGATAGCTGGAAAAGAGACATTTTTTTACAAGGCGGAAGTTTTGCGACGATGCGCGGAGGCAAAAACCACCATAATGGCTGAAAACATGGAGCTGATGTCACTCGAAGAAACTCGGCGGATGCTTTACGAGCTGCGTTTGAACAAGATCGAACTGGA
>SERZ01001186.1_pt1 | contig 15350 bp, 19 predicted proteins | sample 3171461 | NCBI WGS metagenome assembly SERZ01 (sample SAMN06051861, study PRJNA518727) | freshwater metagenome | biome: subpolar coniferous forest; feature: holomictic lake; material: water; isolation source: holomictic Lake 227, 6 m depth | place: Canada: near Kenora, Ontario | collected... | reverse complement strand
TCATCTCGTCTTGGCCCTGGCACGCCCAATCAACTACGTCATTGGTTGGTCAAACTGGAGGAGATGGCACCAATCCATCGCTCACAGGTGCCATATCAAGGGAAAGATTGCAAGGATTCAGAAAGTGCCACTGTAGTTCTGGCTGTTTCCGTGAAGACTAGAGTGCATCTCCTGGATGCACTCTAGCAGGCCCTGACCGAAATCGATGCTGGGGTTGCTGACCAGCTTCTTGCCCAAAGACGGATAGAACGAGTAGGGGGTCATCGTGTAATGACCCTTGTAGTCCTTGTTGAGCAGGGTGAGTTCCAGCTTGTCGCCGAGGATCTCGTTGATCAGTTTCAGCAGCTCCTGATACGAAAAGCGCTCGATGCCGGTCAGGATGAAGGTGCTGTTACGGCCCCAGTTCTCCAGGATGTCGACCGACAGGCGGGCGGCGTCGGCGGCGTGGATGTATTCCCGTTCCTCCGAGCCGTCGCCAGGAAAGATGATCCGGTTCTCGGTCAGGGCCTGATGCAGCAGGCGATAGATGCGGTTGCTACTGTCGGCCCGGGCGCCGTAGACCGAGCCATAGCGCAAAATCGAGTAATCGAGCCCGTAATGCTGCTGGTACAGCTCGATCACCTTTTCCGAACAGCGCTTGCTGGTGCCGTAAAAGGCGCCGCGGTCGGAAAGGGCATAGGCCGAGCTGGCATAGACGAAGCGCTTGACCCCGGCCTCGCGGGACGCTTCCAGAACAACGGCGTTGCCCATGATGTTGGCCTCGAGATACTCGAGGGGATGATCGACCGACAGTTCGACATTGGCCGCCCCGGCCAGATTGTAGACGTAGTCGCAGCCCTTCACGGCCTCGCGCACCGCCTCGTGGTCAAGGATGTCGCCCTTGACGAAGGGCAGATCCGGCCGCCATTCCGAAGGTCTGCGATCGAAGATCGTGACCTTGTGGCCCCGCTCGTCGAGGGCGTCCACCACATAGCCGCCGAGAAAGCCGCTGCCGCCGAACACGATGGTCTTCATACCCACCCCCCCGCCGCCTCCGGGAAAAAGGCCCGCAGATGGCCGATCGCCGAACGCCCCATAGCCAGCACCGCCTCGGCGGCGTTGCCGCCGATATGGGCGGTCGCGACCAGATTGGGTAGGTTCAGAAACTCCGGATCCCCCGGCGGCTCGGTCTCGAAGACGTCGAGGGCCGCCCCGGCGATGGCTCCTTTCTGAAGCGCCCGCTTCAGCCCCGCCTGATCGACGATCTCGCCCCGGGCGGTGTTGACCAGGAACGCCGACGGTTTCATGGCCGCCAGCACCCGCTCGCCGACCAGATGCCGGGTATCGGCGGTCAGGGGAACGTGTAGGGAGACGATGTCGGACTCCGCGTACAGCGTCTCCTTGTCGACGGCGGTGATGCCGTGGTCCCGGCAATACTCGCTGATGTCGAGAATGTCGTTGGCCAGCACCCGGCAGCCGAAGGCCCGGGCCAGCGCCGCGACCTCGCGGCCGATGTTGCCGAGGCCGACGACCCCGACCGTCCGTCCGCTCAGCTGCCGACCGCCGTTCTTGTCCCAAACCCCGTCGCGCAGCTGGGCCGAAACCCGGAAGACGTTGCGGCACAGGCCGAGCATGAAGCACAAAACCAGTTCGGCAACCGACTGCCGGTTGACGCCGCAGGTCCAGCCGACCGTGACGCCCCGCTGCCGGCAGGCCCCGAGGTCGATGGTGTCGAGACCGACGCCGTACTTGGCGACGATCCGCAGCCGGGGGCAGGCCTCCAGCAGGGCGGCATCGACGCTTTCCAGGCCGATCACCGCGCCGTCGGCGCCGTCGAGGAAGGCGATCAGGTCGGCCCCGGCCAGCCGCAGCCCGTCCTCGTTGAACACGGCGTCCGGAAAGAGCGCCAGCGTCTCGGCCCTGAGGGCTGGGCTCTGGGAGAACGAGGGCGACGTGACCTTGACGACCGGACCGGCCATGGCTGCCGTTCTCCTCAGGCGGCGGCCATGGCCAGCTTGCGCGCCACCACGATCATGTCCGGGATGTCGAAGCCGTAGAGCCGGTGCAGTTCGTCCCGGTCGCCGTTGACCACCTCGAAGCCGTTGCGCATTCCGAGCCGGGTCAGGGGCCGCCATTGTCCGGCCTCGGTGATCGCCTCGAGGATGCCGCTGCCGATCCCGCCCTCGAGTATCTGCTCCTCGACCGTGATCACCGCAGAATAGCGGGACAGGGTCTCTACCACTTCGGGGGCCAAGGGCTTGATCCGGAACAGGTCGATCACGCCGGCGTCGATACCTTCGGCGGCCAGTTGCTCGCGGACTTTCAGGGCCTTGTGGACGAGATAGCCGCAGGCCACGACGCAGACCTGTCGGCCTGGTGCCACATGGGCGAAGCCGGCTTCCAGCTGGGCGCGGGAGACCTCGCCATAAAGGGGCGGCATGGGCTGGCGCTCCAGCCGGACATAGCGTAGGGCCGGACGGTCGGCCACCAGTTGGGCCAGGGCGAAGGCGGTCGGGGAATCGGCCGGCGACCACACTTCCATGTGGTTGAGGGCCTTCATGATCGCCACGTCCTCGGGGGTGAAGTGGGTGAGGGTGGCGTGATCGTAGCCGAGACCTGCGCCGACCCCGACCAGAGCGATCGGCAGGTTCATCGAGGACAGCACCGACTTCACCTGCTCGTAGCAGCGGGCGGTCAGAAATGGCGCCATAGCATAGCAGATCACCGACTTGCCCGACAGCGACAGCCCGGCACCGAGGTCGATCATATTCTGTTCGCAAATCCCGGTATGGACGAACTGGCGGGGCAGTTCGACGCGGAACCGGTCGAGGGCCTTGGCTCCGAAGTCGGCACTGAGGAACATCAGGTCGGGATTGCGCTGCGCCGACTCGTAGATGTGATCAATGAAGGCGTCGCGCATCAGGCTCGCTTTACCCATTCCTCTATCCCCTTAATCGGTAATGCAGTTGACGGCTAGATCCTGGCGCGCCCGCACGATCTCGTCCGCGGAGGGCATCCGGTTGTGCCACATCGGGTTGCCCTCCATGAAGGAGACGCCCTTGCCCTTGACGGTGTTGGCGATGATCACATAGGGCTTGCCGCCGGTCTGGCCGATGCGGTCGAAGGCCGACAGCAGGCTGGAATAGGAATGGCCGTTGACCGCCGCCACTTCCCAGCCATAGGCCCGCCACTTGGCCTCGAGGTCGCCGAGCGCCAGCAGTTCCTCGGTGCGTCCGAGAATGCACAGCTGATTGCGGTCTACCACCGCCACCAGATTGTCGAGGCGGTAGTGGGCGGCGAACATCGCGCTTTCCCAGATCGAGCCCTCATAGCACTCGCCGTCGCCCACGACCACGAAGGAGCGGTGGGACTTGCCGTCGAGACGGGCCGCGAGCGCGATCCCGGCACCCATGCCGATCCCGTGTCCGAGAGAGCCCGAAACCCCCTCGATCCCGGGAATGCGGAAATCGGCATACAAGCCGAGCAGGCCGCCCGGCTGGGTGAAGCGATTTAGCTCTCCGGCCGGGAAGTAGCCGAAATCGGCCAGGATCGGATAAAGAGCCATGGCGGCATGGCCCTTGCTGATCAATATCCGGTCGCGGTTCGGTTCATCTGGCTGGTTCGGCGTGACGCGCGCGACACCACCATAATAAAGCGCGACTAGAATTTCCATCATTGAATAGCTGGAAGGCAGATGACCGGTCATCTGCCGGATAACCATCTCGAACAGAGACTGGCGCATCCATTGTGAACGAGAGATCAAATCATTTCTTTTCACGCTGTTCATACGGACATCCTTTCAGCGCTCCTCGTACCAGAATACTTCGAGCGGAACCGTAGCATTTCTCATGATGGCTAAGACAGGTAACCCGTCCCCCCCGATATTGCAAGCCATTTCAAAGACAAGGCGTTTCGTCTCGCCGCCGATCAGAAGAAACAGGAAGCGGGTTTCCAGCAGCCGTTCGAGTCCGAAACTGATCCGGACCCGGGGTGGGGCCGGAGCGGTACCGGCGAGGCAGGCACCGCCATCGGCGGCCGACAGGGGCTGTCCGGGAAACAGCGAGGCGACGTGACCGTCTTCGCCCATGCCGAGCACGACGGCGTCGAAGGGGCGGGGCAGGGCGTCCAACCGCCGGTTGACGGCGGCGCGGCCGGCTTCGGGAGTGGCGGCGGTGGTGACGAGGCCGATCAAACGGGCCGCCGCCGCCGGCCGTCCGGTCGTCAGGGCGACGAGGGCGCCTTCGTTGCTGTTGGGACTGTCCACCGGCACCCAGCGGTCGTCAGTAGGAACCAAGCTGATTCGCGGCCAGTTGAGATCGTGATCGAACAGCCGGGACAGGAACGGCCCCGGCGTCCGCCCTCCCGGCACCGCCAGGGCGGCGGCGCCGCGTTCTGCCACGCTCCGGGCCAGTATCTTCGCCACCGCCTCGGCCAGGGCTGCCCCGGCCGCTCCGGCCGAGGCGAAGGCGCGTAGCTGTGCCGAAGCGGCGGCCATCCCGACGCCGGGCCCTCAGGCTGCCTTGGCTTCCAGCAGCTTGCGCGGCAGGGGCATGGCGGTCATCCGTCCGATGTGGTCGACCACATCCTGGCCGAATTTCTCCCGGACCATGTCGAGATAGGGCTGGTGGGCGAAGTAGGCGAGGAACGCCCGGTCCCGGAAGCCCAGAATGTCGGCGGCCGAGGCGAAGCGGTTGTCGAGCGGCCGGGTATTGTAGCCGTGCTGGGAGAAGTCGTCCCAGGCGTCGGGTAGTCTCAGGCCCTGGGCAATGGCGTCCCGGTAGAGGCCCGAGCCCGGATAGGCCATCGCCGAATAAAAGTTGGCGAATTCGCAGTTCAGCTCCAGGGCCAGATCCAGAGTCTGCTGCATCCGCTCGACGCTGTCGTCGGGCAGGCCGAAGATGTAGTTACCGATGATGTAGATTCCGGCGGCCTGGATGCGTCGGACTACGTCGATGATGTCCTGGTTCGAGAAGCGCTTCTCGGCACCGTCACGGACATGGTCGCTGGCGCTTTCGATGCCCAGGCACAGCCAGTTGATGCCAGCCCGCTTGAGCAGCGGCAGCATGTCGTCGTCGACAGTGTCGACCCGGGCATAGGCCCAGATGTTGACCTTGTAGGGGCGGGACACCAGCAGCTCGCAGATGCCGCGGACGTGGCGCTTGTTGAGCACGAACATCTCGTCGGCGATCTTGATGTTCTTGATGCCGTAAGTTTCGACCAGATGGTCGATTTCCTTCACCACCGCCTCGGGGCTCCACATCCGGTATGAGGACTTGCCGAACGGCGCGTTGATGCAGCAGAAGCCGCATTTGAACGGGCAGCCGAGCGAGGTGTGAATCGAGGCGTAGGGCGAACGCTCGTCAATGTGGTCGAAGCAATGCCAGTTATGGGCGCGGTAGAGATGCATCGGCAGCAGGTCCCAGGCTACCCCCGGCAGCTCGGCGTCGATATCCCGGATCAGCGGCTCGGCCGATTGTGGCCGGACGATGCGCTCGCCGTCGCGCCACCACAGGCTGGGAATGTCGGAAAAGTCGGTGGCGCCGGCCTTAAGCGCCTCGATGGTCTTGCGGATGGTGACCGGTCCCTCGAGGTCGCAGACGAAGTCCACCGCCTCCTCTCGCATGGTCTGTTCGGGCAGGGCGGCGAGGTGGGTGCCGAGCATCATGATCGGCAGGTCGGGGCGCAGTTCCTTGATCCGGCGGGCAATCCGGCTGGCGGCGCCCATGTTCTGGGTCGAGGCCGAGGGCTGCTGGCCGTAGACCACCAGGACCACCAGACGGGGCGTGTACACTTCGGTTGTCACCCGCGCCACCTCGGCCGCGCTTGCCCGCAGGGCCGGGGCGTCATAGATGGCCGGCACCAGATCGAAGCGGCGGACGTAGTTGGCGTACAGGCCGGCGAAGAGGGGGGGCTCGATGCCGCAGAACTCATCGCCGAGGTCCTGATAGATCTTATTGCGATCCGAGGGGTTAATGAAGAGAACATCAACAGTCTTGGACATCGTCTATACTCCGGATTCTGCCAGACCACTAGGTCTCCCGAAAGGAAGTAGCCCCAACGCGTTAAGTCGACAAGTTAGACCATGTAAAGGTAATTTCAAGGGTTTGCAAGGCCCGCGACCCAGTCGGAAGCGTTCACCTCCCTGTTTGATCAGGCGGCGGACAGGATTGGGTTATGGATGAGTCCGGCACGCGTGCGGGCGAGCGTTTCGGCGATGTAGGTCTAAGCAGCGATTCGATGATCCTGCCACAGATGGGCGCCTGACCGTTCCCGGTTCATAGCATCGACGGCTTGGTGGATGGCCTCGTCGAGGTGCTCGACGGACTGAAAAGTCTGATGAGCAAGAAAATGGCGCTTCAGGTCGCGCCAGGCATGCTTGATGTCGTTGAGTTCCGGGGCGTATTTTGGCAGCCATTCCGGGTTCAGCCAAGGGGATCGGGCGGCCATGGCCTTGCGTGAGGCCTTGCTGGTATGGATCGGGCCATTGTCGATCACCAGCACGACCGGCTTGGTCGTCCGGCCCGGCTTTGGGCCGAATTCCCGGTCGATCCGTTCCAGGAGAGCGATGAAGTCGGTGCTGCGTTTGGTGGCGGATGTCTCGACGATCAAGTGCCGGGTGATCGCGTCCTGAACCCCGAGCATCGCCACCTTCCGGGCTTGGCCGGGGGCTTCGACCCGTAGGTCTGCGCCCTGTTTGGCCCAGGCGTGGGCAAGATAGGGATGGGTCAGGGCCTCGGATTCATCCTGAAACAACAAGATGATATCTCCCGCTGTGGCCTGCTGCTTCAGGAAGTGGAGCCGCAACCCGGACCACTCGATCGCCTCGGCATCCTGGCGGCCCTTGAGGCTGTGCCGCGGGCGTCGCCACCGGAAGCCCCCTTTTTCCTGAGCACCACGCTCAGCCGCGACTTGGAAATGCGGACCTCGGTCCGTTTCTCGATTTCGTCCTGCAAACGAGGCAGCGTCCAGTTCGGCCGATCCGCCACCGGAGCCGCCAACACCTCCTCGGCGACGGCAACCGCCTATTCCCCCTTGGCCGGAGACCATCCCGGCGGCGGCGACGCCCGTAACGCATCGACGCCGCCCTTGCGGAACCAAACCCGCCACCGTCGAACGCTGTCCGCCCCCACACCGAAAACAACGCTCAAACGCTCGCTGGTCCACCCGTCCAATGACAACAGGATCGCTCGCGCCCGATCCGCTTCGTCGCGCCGGTGCGATTGTGCCAGGGCTTGCAATCCCAGAGCATTGGATCGTGACAGGCCAGACATTCCGGTGTCGCTTAATATAGGCGTACTTCACAGCGACTCTTTCGCGAAGTACGCCGCCTCTTTTTTTAGGATGTCGCGCTCCATCTTCACGCGATAAAGCTCCGATCGCAACCGACTTATTTCCATCTGCTCGGATGACACCGCAGAAGTATCTCGGTTCTTCAGGGTCCCAGCACTTGATGCCTTAGCCCAGTTGTGCTGCGTCTGCTCGGATATGCCAAGCTCATGTGCAACCACGGCCACCTTTTTGCCGCCGCTGACAAGCCGAACCGCTTCCTCTTTGAATTCAAACGTGTAACTAGCCCGCTTTCTCGTCGTCATGCTGCGCCCTCCGTTAAGCCGAATTTACCCGGCTTTGGGAGGCGTCACACGGGGACAAGGTCAAAGATCAGCGGCGAGACAACCTGCGCGTATTTGCACTGAGCCACTACAACCTATGGTCATGCCGGGTCGCAAGAAAATCGCGGTAAGCTTGCTCCAGCCCTTCTCTAAGTCCGGTTGTCGCCCGCCAGCCAAGGCTGGATAGCATATCGACATTGAGAAGCTTGCGGGGCATGCCATCGGGTTTACTGGCATCGAAAATGAAGTGGCCGTTAAAGCCGATGACCTCGGAAATCAACTCTGCTACTTCGTGGATAGAAATGTCTGTTCCGGTGCCAACGTTGATCTGGTTCTCACCGGAATAGTGTTCCATCAAGAAAATCAAGGCGTCGGCTAGGTCGTCGCAGTAAAGAAACTCTCGCCTGGGCTGGCCAGAGCCCCAGATTTCAACAGTGTTGGCCCCAGTCCGTTTGGCGCGGTGTATCTTGAAAATCAGGCTCGGGATGACATGGCTGTTCATGAGATCGTACGTGTCGCCGACGCCATAAAGATTAGTCGGCATCGCCGAAATAAAGTCGCAGCCATGCTGGCGACGAAAGGCTTGACACAACTTGATTCCGGCGATCTTGGCGACGGCATACCACTCGTTAGTCGGCTCCAATGGACCGGTGAGCAAGGCATTCTCGCCCATTGGCTGGGGCGCCGCGCGTGGGTAAATGCAGGATGATCCAAGGAAAAGCAGCTTGCGCACTCCTAGCTTATAGGCTGCCTGAATAATATTCGCCTCAATCATTAGGTTGTCATATAGAAACTCTGCAGGTCTGGTATTGTTGGCATAAATACCACCAACAGTTGCTGCAGCCACAAACACAATCTCTGGCCGCACAGCGGTCATCCAGGCTTCGACCTCGCTCTGGCGTCGGAGATCGAGGTCATCGCGCCCAATGGTCAGTATCTCGCATGAAGCTGAAGCCAATCGACGACACAGCGCAGAACCGACCATGCCGCGATGCCCCGCGACCCAGATTCGCCGGCCCATCAGATGTGTATGGTGCGTTTGGTTTTGGTCAGATGTGGTTTGATTCGACATCAAGCTGGAGCTCAAAAGTTGGTTTGGAGATGTCACGGGTGCTGTTGCAAATGAGTGGGCACCGGACCACGGGATGTTACGCCGCAGAGCTGAGCTGATCAAGAGAGCCGGCCCGGGAAATCTGGACAGGACCGATAGATGGATGAGGTGGGCCCCGCTGTTTGGACAGCGATGGGGCGGAGTTAAGAGAGAGTCCCGCCGGGTGCCTGAGTGCCGATCAGCCGCGTAGCGGGTGGAACACGATCTGGGACTACCACCTTCTTTCCTGCATTCAAACCTAAACCTTCCTGTTGTGGTTGTGCCTGTGGGTATGTGGGCAAAGGCGAGCATTTCCCCATGTTCCCGTGCTCAGAAGGTTCAACTGCTACAAGAGCTGGAGGGAATATGGGGGAAGCGCAGCCGATTGTCCACATATCCACCTCAGCTCGACATTGCCCGTTTACGCGGCGTACCATGCCGCCCCCCGAGGGCGGCTGTCCGCGTCGAACAGGGTGGTCGCCCACAGGGTTATCAAGGAATACATGCCCAGCAAGGCGGGCGTGGTGCGCAGGATGGCCCGGTCGGACCATTGCCGCTGGGTCTCCACGCCGAGGTGGGCGCGGCACTCTTGGAAGGTGACCGGGTCGCGGATTTCCTGCTCGGAGATGTTGGTGTTATTGGTGGGACGGTGGTTCGGGTGGTGGGGCCTGTTGACGCCGCTGCGCTTTACCAAGTTCTCGATGCGGTCCGGCGTCTGGCATGATCGCGGTTCCGCCGGGTACTCGGATCGTGGTGGCGACGCAGCCGGTGGACTTCCGGGCTGGCATGGACGGTCTTGCGGCTCTGGTCCAACAAAAGTTACGGTCTGATCCCTTCTGCGGCCAAGTCTTTGTCTTCCGCTCGAAGAGAATGGATCGGGTGAAGATAGTTGTTTGGGACGGCACAGGGCTATGCCTGTTTATGAAGAGGCTTGAGCGTGGAAACTTTACTTGGCCGCCTATGAGCGGCAGGCGGCTTAGGCCGAGACGGCGGCGGCGAAGCTGGGGCTGTAGGGGTCAGCGCACCCAACGCATGTCGGCGAGACGAGGGTCTTGGAAGGTGGCCGGGTCGAACTCCAGCGTCTGACGCGGGAACTCGGCAAGCGCGATCACGCCAGGCGCTCCAAAGGACATTCTCCATGTCTGGTAACTTTGCGGCGCGGTCTCGGCGAAGGCTTTGGCGGTCAGCAGGGCGATGTTATTCCCTCGCGCAGGGTCGCGAACCGAGGTGTAGCGGATTACCTCGGCTCCCGCTTTTCGCGCCACGTCGGCAAAATCCTGGCAGGCCGCATAGCTGGTCGGGTGGGTCCAGATTGGTGAGAACTCGTCAAACGGCGGCGCCGTCAGATCCAGGGCGCACTCTGTGCCATAGAGGATGCTGAACGCGGTGTACTCCGGGGGGTTGGCAGGCCAAGGGGTGTTCGGGGATTCGGCATAGAAAAGTAGGTGGTAGAAGGCTACCTCTGCGACAGCCGTTGAGACGGCCTCGGCAGAGTAGAACACTCCCGGCGTTCGTCCGGCCCGCCGGAACCGTGACCCGCTGGGGGGGACTGGATCATATCGGAACGGGGTTGAAAGAAGAAAATCCAGGCCCTGGCACTCGGCAGGAAGCGGGGGCTTAGTGGTTTCGATCAGGCGCTCAAGAATGACCTGCTCTTCAAGAGTAACGCCAAGCTTCATGGTAGAGACCCGGTTTTGAGCCTCAACCACGCGCCAAGCCGTTCCGCTTCTTGGCTTCGCCTCAGATGACAGCGCGTCGGGCGTCCAGATAGGCAATAACATTCATCAACCCCGCGACCCTCTGGATTGCCTCAATCGGCGTGTCGTTGATCGCGCTGTTGGGAGAGCGCAACCACGCCTGAGCGGCTTTAGCGTCCCCGCCGACCAAAGCGTCGAGAGACCGAAACAGGCGGATGAACAGGACGGCCATTTCGAACGGCTTGTCCCTCGGAATGAGGAGGGCATGATTTCGCATCCGAGATACGGTCGTGTCGGACACCCCGATGATGCGGGCCAAAACCCCATTCGGGACTTCAAGCCGTTCGGCGGCCTTGATCAGGGCCTTGGTGACAACCTGCACCTCTACGCCAGAAGTGGCCTCCGCATGACGAATTGCCGGCATTGGTACCCCCCCTCGCTTCTCCAGGGAAATATGGGCCAGTTTTTTTCTCAGGGGAACCCCTGCTTTTAACATGGCTCAGATTTAAGGCGGGGGTGTTGCGCCACAGGCCCTCAAGCCGCCAATCTGCCGCTGTCATCATCGCCGCTGCCGCTCCAACATGCCCGAGTTTCCACTCGTCCATTATTCGCCCTTCCTCAACCTCACCCCTGGCCCGCCACCATTCTCGGCGATGAACTTGACACCACTTGAGGTTGGCATGTTCACCACATCACATCCTTGTCGCCCGGCTTGACGACGTGCCCGTTGATGTCGACCGGCGGCACGTCGTCCTTGAGCATGCCGCCCAGAAGGCAGCGGGCCTCGACCAACTGCTCGCCAATCGTCGTAACCCAGCCATCGAGTGCCGCATCGGCCCAATGCTCAACCGGGCAGTCGTCGATTAGGGCCATGAGGCTATGCTGGACGTTGGTGTAAGCCTCGATCAGCTTGGCCCTCTCGCGCTTGGTCATCTCTCCCCCCGCTCTCGCAACCGCACGCCGGGGGCGGGCCAGCGGCGGCGGCGGTGAGCCGGGCGGTTGCAGCGACGGCTTGGTCATAGGCGATACGCTGACGCTCGGCGGCGGTAGCGCGGGCCTCCAGAGAGGCGGCCTCCTGTTCGGCCTTTATGACGGCGCGGGGCGTGGGGCGCTTGGTGGTGGGGGTCTGGAAATCTGTGCGCGCGGACGCGGATGCGCTAAAACTAGCGTCAGCCATGGTTGCCTCTCGTCTAGGCGTTATGGTTAGACCCGGCGGCGGTGCTTCCAACACCTCGTCGGGTCGCCCTTTGTCGGGGCACCAACACCATTGACCGGAACGGGCGTTGATGTCAATACCGTCCACAATCGTCCAATCCTATACGGTGGACACAACCGGGTAATCCATTGCCCAACGAACATTCATGGCTTCCAGTTGCCGAAGCAGCGCGCGTGCTGGGCTTAACCGAGCAGGCCCTCAGGAAACGCCTTGCTCGCGGGACCATGGAAGCCCGAAAGAACAACCGGGGGGTGATGGTTGTGTTGGTGTCCAATGCCGGGATAGATCAGGCACAACCAACCTTGCCCGCTCAGGACATGCCGTCTGCAACCGCATCCACAACCGGGCAAGACGGCATCCACAACACGGCGCCTCCAGAGCCCGCTGATGCGGTCGGAATGATGCCGGTATCAGCGCACCGAGCAACCATTGAGGCGCTACAGAGGACGTCCGGCGAAGCCCTGGGTGCGCTACAGGCGGCGATTGACCGCCAGGAGCGGCAACACCGTGAACACCTCGACCGGCTTCGCATCGATCACTTCGACGAGATCGGGAGAATCGGTGATGACGCGAATCGCCGAATTGAACAGTACCGAAGTTCGATGAAATGGGAGCGGGCGTGGTTAATTCTCTACATGATTTTGGCTATTACGATCATCGCGCTGACGGGGCCTTGGGCGCGGCACTGAGGGAGTCATGACCACCCCAGCCGACCTCATCGCAGTCCAGCGCGCCCACACCGACCACGGCCGGGACGCCGCGCTGTCGGAGATTCGCCGCCGGTGGCCGAACATCAGCGAGACGGTCCTGCCGGCAACGCTGGAGCGCACCCATTCCGATATGGATCCGGCCACCTATTCCGATCGCATTCCGGCCACCCCCCGTACAAACCGCGTGACAAGGCCAAGGTCGAAGCCGGCGTCCGGTTCGCCCAGTTTTACATTCTCGGACGCCTGCGCAACGTCACGTTCTTCTCGCTTGCCGAATGCAACCAGGCGGTAGCCGAGGCCATGGAGCGAATAAACGGCGCCACCATGCGCCGCCTCGGCGTCAGCCGCCGGGACAGCCGGGACCTCTTCCTCTCGACCGAGTTGCCGGCGGCGCCCTACGAGTATGCCGAGTGGAAAACGGTCAGGGTCGGGAAAATGATTGCAGCGGCGATCAACGCGGATCCGGCGTGGTTCTGGAAAAAACAGACGCGGTCATAATCCAAGCCAGCAAGGCGCTACGATAAATAATCCTCAAAATCGTGTTTGGCGCAATATCACAAACTGTGGCCACAAACTGTGCAAGTCCATGAATCATGGCCCAGTTTGTACGATGGCGAAAAAATAAAACGGGAAATTAGCGAGCCAATTCCGGCGTCGGAAGAGTCCGAATCCGGACAGTTTTTCCCAGAATCGGGCGCGCGGGCGATTTCTAAAAAAGGCCCGGTAAGCCGTGATCCGAGGACGTATTTTTTAGGAGTGAAGCGGCGCGATGGTCAGTAGAGAGGAAAAAATCGACCTGTATTTTTAATGCGGCGCATTCCAACCGCCACCCGCACGCGGTAAAATCTCATCGCGGCATCGCCCGCCCGTTCTCCTGTCCCAAGCCGAGCGGGTGCTTATGACGCCCCTGGCGATGCCGCACCTTCAAGAAAAAAACGCGGCCTCGGCGCCTGAGTTCTAAGCCCGAATTCTGGCCTCGAAAAGTCATCGCGCCGTGTCATGACCACACCCACCTTCTGGAAGCAGGCACCGACATTCGCATCATCCAGGTTCTGCTCGGGCACAGCAACCTCTCGACCACGGCACGCTACACCCAGGTGGCCAACACGACCATCGCCCGGACCGCCAGTCCCCTGGATCGTCTCGATATCAGGGTGGTGCCGCCGGCCTGAACCGTCGCCATGCCGGAAGGATTGGAAGTGGCGGACGTGTTCCGCCGCTTCGGCCCCGCTTGGCGTGCCGCCCAGGCTGGCCCCCTCGATCGGGGGCGGCGTCGGGTGATGGCAGCCATCGAAGCCTGCCGCACGGCGCGACTCGGCGGCCATGTCGAGGCGTGCGGTGACTGCGGCTCTTTGCGCATCGCCTACAACTCCTGCCGCAACCGGCACTGCCCCAAGTGCCAGGGCGAGGTGTGCGCCCGCTGGCTGGCCGACCGGCAGGCCGAGTTGCTGCCGGTGCCGTACTTTCACGTCGTTTTCACCGTGCCGGCCGAGATCGGCGCCATTGCCTTCCACAACAAGGCGGTGGTCTACGATATCCTGTTCAAGGCGACGGCGGCGACCTTGCGCGCCATCGCGGCCGACCCGAAGCACCTGGGCGCCGAGATCTGCTTCGTCGCCGTCCTTCACACCTGGGGCCAGGCACTCCAGCACCATCCCCACCTCCACTGCATCGTGCCGGCGGGCGGACTGTCTCCTGACGGCGAGCGCTGGATCGCCTGCCGCCCCGGCTTCTTCCTGGCCGTGCGGGTGCTTTGGCAGCTGCCAGCCCAGATTTGATCCGCTCGCCCATCAGATCGCGTTCGAACTCGGCGATGCCGGCGAGCAGGGTGGCCATCATGCGGCCGGTCGCGCTCGTGAGGTCGAAGGTCATGCCGTTCAGCGCGATCACCGACACGCGGCGCACTTCCAGCTCGCGCAGGGTCTCCAATAAGTCGAGGGTGCTGCGCCCCCATCGCGACAGTTCGGTCACCAGGATGGTATCGATCCGCCGCGCCTGGGCGAGCGCCATAACCTTCTTCCGCTCGGCGCGATCGAGCTTGGCCCCAGAGCCCGTTTCCTTGAATACACCGATCACCTCGTAGTCGGATCGCGCGGCGAAGGCCAGAAGGCCCGGCGACACGATTCATCAATCCTTGTAGCATAGATGCCCAGCATAATCGCAGCTGGGGCAAGGGCGAGCAGATCGAGACCCCCGATCACATAAAGGCGCTGATCAAGCAGAAGGGCGCCGCCCGCCGCCATCGGAACTCGGATCGAGTTGCACAGGCGGCACCAGCGGCCAAGGACCTTTTCACCGCCGCCGCCGCCCAGGGCAAACCGCTCGCCCGGATAGCCACCGACTTGGCCGGTCTCCTCGACCAGTTTGGTGCGGCCGAACTGCAGGCCGCCATCGTCGAGGCTCTGAAGCAGAACGTCCCGCACCCGAATGCCGTGCGCATCGCGTTGGAGCGTCGCCGAGAAAGCCGGCGGCTTCCTCCTGCCGTCGCACCCAACCTCTCAAAGCACGCCAAGGACAAGGACGTGTCCGTACGCCAGCCTCGCCTTGAACAATACGACCGACTGAAGGAGCGCGGCAATGGCGGAAAAAAATCTTGAGGTATTACGCGCTCGTGCCGTCGCCCTCGACCTGCATGGGCTGATCACGCACTGGGACGAAGCGGTCGCCGCAGGTTGGGTAGAGGCGATAATTATCTGGGAGGAACAGGAGCGCGCCCGCCGAAGCCACGAGCGTCGTCTCCGCAACGCTCATATCGGACGGTTCAAGCCGCTTTGTAACTTCGACTGGGACTGGCCAAAGCAATGCGACCGCATGGCTATTGAGTCGCTGATGAGCCTTGAGTTTCTGAACGACGCGACCAATGCCGTGATCATTGGGAACAATGGCGTTGGAAAGTCAATGATCGCAAAGAATATTGCTCACCAAGCACTCGTGTGCGGCCATACAGTGCTTTTCACAAGTGCTGGCGAGATGCTAACCAACCTTACAAGCACAGATAGCGCCTCTGTTTTGAGGCATAGGCTAATCCATTATGCTAGCTTTCATCTA
>SERZ01001184.1_pt1 | contig 15361 bp, 10 predicted proteins | sample 3171461 | NCBI WGS metagenome assembly SERZ01 (sample SAMN06051861, study PRJNA518727) | freshwater metagenome | biome: subpolar coniferous forest; feature: holomictic lake; material: water; isolation source: holomictic Lake 227, 6 m depth | place: Canada: near Kenora, Ontario | collected... | reverse complement strand
ATTGAGAGATGGCAAGGCAGCGCTTGGAAGTGATGGTCAGATGACCCTGGGAAACACCATTCTCAAGCAGTCAACCCGGAAAATCAGGAGATTGTATCAGGGACGGCTTGTTGCCGGTTTTGCCGGCGCAACGGCTGATGCTGTTACCCTTCTTGACCGTTTTGAGGAAAAACTCGAAGCCTTCAACGGAAAGCTTGATAGAGCAGCCGTCGAACTGGCCAGAGACTGGAGAACCGACAAGTATCTTAGGCGACTTGAGGCGATGCTTGCCATTGTCAGCAAGGACAAGGCGCTTATCATTTCCGGAACCGGTGATGTGATCGAGCCGGAGGACGGTATTGTAGCTATCGGAAGCGGCAGTATGTATGCTCTTGCGGCAGCTCGTTCGCTCATGAAACATTCGGCACTTTCAGCAAGGGAGATTGTAGAGGAAAGTTTGAAGATAGCGGCTGATATCTGTATTTATACCAACGATCATATCGTTATCGAAGAGGTTTGAACGTCTGGTATTGCCCGCACGGAAGGTTTTTTGGCGATACAGCCAGTTTTTCTGTAATTACAATTTATGCGTGAAATGACTACGAAGAGTGAGGAGAATGTTTTTGCACTGCCTGAAGTCAGTGGCGGGGGAAAAAGTTCTATAGCAGCAAGCAATCTGACGCCAAACCAGATTGTGTCGCTGCTTGATAAATATATCATTGGTCAGAAAGATGCCAAAAAGTCTGTTGCCATAGCGCTAAGAAACAGGCTTCGCCGTCAGAATGTGGGTGACGATCTTCGCGATGAGATCATGCCCAATAACATTATCATGATCGGCCCAACAGGTGTGGGAAAAACTGAAATTGCCCGCCGGCTTGCGAAGCTTGCAAAAGCTCCGTTTGTCAAGGTTGAGGCCTCAAAATTTACCGAAGTTGGATATGTCGGGCGTGATGTAGAGTCAATGATTCGTGACCTTGTCGATCAGTCTGTCGCTATGGTCAGAAGCGAGAAATCCGAGGAGGTACGAGAAAAGGCGGCACTTCTGGTCGAAGATCGCCTGATCGATATTCTTCTGCCCCCGGTTTCCTCTTCACGTGATTCAGATGATGATGAGATCAGTGGTGATGAAGAGGCTCTGGTGACTACCTCGACCGATGAAGATGACCCTTCGGTCGAAGTTAACCGGCGAAGCCGCCGCAAAATGCTGGAACGTCTTCGCAGCGGCAAGCTTGAGGATCGACAGATTGAAATGGATATTTCTGGTGATTCTCCGGGCGGCATGATGCAGATTTTCGGTCCTTTGGGGCAAATGGAGGAGATCGGAGGGATCATGCAGGATCTCATGAGCGGACTGCCCCGCAAACGCAAAAAAAGAAGGGTTTCGATAGCCGAAGCCCGCAAGCTTCTTGAACAGGAAGAGGTTCAGAAGCTTATCGATATGGATACGGTTGTCAAGGAAGCCATCAACAAGGTTGAGCAGTCAGGTATTGTCTTCATCGATGAAATCGATAAAATTGCCGCACCATCTTCTGGATCAGGTGGCAAAGGGCCGGATGTCAGCCGGGAAGGGGTGCAGCGTGATCTTCTGCCGATTGTTGAAGGCTCCAATGTTGCAACAAAATATGGTATGGTAAAGACCGATCATGTGCTTTTTATCGCATCCGGTGCATTTCATGTTGCCAAGCCTTCCGATCTGATTCCCGAGCTTCAGGGCCGTTTTCCGATCAGGGTAGAGCTGAAAAGCCTTACGGAAGAGGATTTTTATCTTATTCTTACCCAGCCAAAAAACGCCCTTATCAAGCAGTATACCGCCCTTCTTGGCACTGAAGGCGTAGAACTGAGCTTCAGTGACGGAGCCATTCGCGAGATTGCAAGAATTGCGGCACAGGTCAATGAGAGTGTGGAAAACATCGGTGCCCGCCGGTTGCATACCATCATGACCAACTTGCTCGAGGAGCTGATGTTCAACATTCCCGAAAATTTTGCCGAGGAACGTGTTGAAATCGATGAAACCATGGTGAAGGAAAAGCTGAACCATGTGGTAGCAGACCGCGATCTCAGTCAGTATATTCTTTAACTCTTGACCGGGCCGGCTTTTTTTTGCTGGCAGCAACAATCATGATGAGTGCGATGACAATACTTGTTCTCAACGGTCCTAACCTTTCGAGGCTTGGAAAACGCGAGCCGGAAGTGTACGGTCGTCAGACTCTCGATGATATCAACAGGGAACTTGCCAACAGTTTTCCGGAACTCTCCCTTGAGTTTTTCCAGTCGGAAGATGAAGGCAAGTTGCTTGAAAAGCTTTTTCAGGTTGAGGATCAGGGGAGTTTCTGCGGTGTCGTGATAAATGCGGGAGCGCTGACCCACTACTCGATAGCCCTGCGCGATGCCATCAGTGCCATAACCATTCCGGTTGTAGAGGTACACCTCTCCAATATCTATGCCCGTGAAGAGTTCCGTCGTAAATCAGTGATTTCCGAAGTTTGCGCCGGGGTTATCAGCGGCTTCGGAGCAAACAGCTATCATCTCGGAGTCAGGGCTCTGCTCGGCATTGTCCGCAAAGCGACTCTGTAGATGATTTGGCCAAAGGTGGTGCACTGAAGAGCGTTTCAGCTTATTCACTGGACTCACTATTGGATTCATTTTCCGTGGACATCTTTTTCAGGAGTGTGCGCATTTCCTCCATGCGTCGGCGGTCACTTGCCAGCAGAATGGGCTTGTCAAGAGCACTTTTCATCAGTCTGATGGCCTCTTCTTTGTTGCCCTTCTCGATATAGATCAATGCCAGCTCATGGTAATTTCTTATAATCCTCGAATCAATGCGGATTGCTTTGGTGAATGCATTTTCAGCCAGTTCATGGTTGCCTTTTGGTATCTGACCAATGAAAGTGTTGGCCACCATTCTTCTGAACCATCCAATATTGGCAGCTTCGTGATAATATGATCCAAGTATGGAAAGCGCCGTTTCATCGTTAGGATTTAATTGAAGCGCCCGGTCGAGTTCGTGTTTTATCTCCTGTGCCCGCGCTAATTTCTCTTTTGTCCCGATTTTGTCAGCCATGATTCCGAGCGAAGCTGCAAGCCAGGTGTGTCCTTTGCTGTTGGTGCTGTCCAGAGTGATACAGGTTCGGGCATATTCGGCGGCCTTGCGATAATGATGCAGTTGTTCAGCTTTTTTCCCTGGCTCGATCGACTCTCCGATGCTTACCTGCAGACGGGCCATTTTCCAGTAGAGTTCAGCATTTGAATCATGTTTGCTCAGCTCAGAGGTGTAGATTGAATCAGCTTTCGGATAATTCATACTCCAGAACGCCTTGTCGGCAAGGTCAATCAACGCTCCTGATCGTTCCTTGGATGGAGATGCTGCCGGATTTGGGGGAGAAAAAGCTGCGAGTGAAAAGAGAAGAAAAAGGTAAAACCAGCGATAGAAGTAGTTATGCATTGCTTTTATTTGAACCAGATTGAATCCGGGTATTTGGAGTGCAGTTGTTTGTCAAGCCCGAGCCAGTGGCCAGACGGAAAAATCATCATCAGGACGGCAAAGATCATAAAAGGTGGCAGGGTAAGGTTGTAATAGCCTCCGGCAGCAAAATTAAGGACAAGAAATAACGCAAAAGCAGCGTTGAACCTGACTGAAAAGCCAAAAAACAGCCCCAGGCCAATTATAAGCTCTCCTATGGTAAGGATCCAGGCTATAGGAAACGCCAGTGGAATGGCAAACTGTTCAAGGTAAATGGACTGGAATGAACCGGCAGGCAGTTCCGTAAACCGTTTGACGAAAAAGCCATGCATGAGGTCGCTCCACAGCCACCCTCTTACCAGCTTGTGCCAGAAACCGTAAAGAAAAAAGAGGGCGAAGATATAACGAAAAAAGAGAAAAAGTATAACTCCCGCTGTACCGACTGGATGAGATGTCATCCACCCTTTTTTCCATTGGAAAGTGCTCATGTTCCAAAATAAGTTGCTAAACAGGGATTTTTCCCTCTATTACGAATAGCTCAATATACGCATATTTTTATAGAACGATTCTTCTCTGTGAGTTCTTGTTTTTTTTTCTGGACATGCTCACATAAGGTTTTGTGGATCGACATCGACAGAAAAAAAGAGCCCTGACGAACGAAAGCGGGAGCTGATATCATCGCTCATCTGTTTGACGAACAGAGCGGAGAGTTTGCCGTCGAAAAGCTTGACAAGCACATGGAAGCGAAAACGCCCTTTGATTTTGGCAATTCCTGCCGGTGCCGGACCCAAAACAGAGCCTCTCTCCTCGGGCAGTTGCCGTTCGAGGGTTTCCCTGCAATAGAGCGCTGCAGCTTCGGCCTGTTTTTCATCCGTTGAACTGCACTCGAATTTTATGAGCCGTGAGGCGGGAGGATAGTGCAGCTCCTTTCTTGCTGCCATTTCCTGCATGAAAAACTGTTCATAGCTGCCGTGCAAAAGGGCAGTGAAAACATCACTCTCCTTGTTATAAACCTGCAGGTAGACCTCTCCGGGCATTGAAGAGCGTCCGGCACGTCCAGCCACCTGTGTTAGCAGTGAAAATACCCGCTCCGAAGCCCTGAAGTCAGGAATATTGAGTCCGATATCGGCCATGAGAACTCCTACAAGGGTGACGGCAGGGAAGTCAAGTCCTTTGGCAACCATTTGCGTGCCAAGCAGGATGCGAGCCTTCCGTTCATGAAATTCCCGGAGAATTCGCCCGTGCGATCCTCTGGTTGTCATGGTATCAACATCCATCCGCAGGATTGTTTCTTCCGGGAAAAGTTTTTTCAGCTCCTCCTCTATTCGCTCGGTACCGCTGCTTTTGAAAAAGAGATCCGGTGAAGCACACTTGACACACGATTCCGTGTAGCTCTCCCTATGGCCGCAATAATGACAGCGGAGATGTTTCTGGGCTGCATGGTAAACAAGCGGAATATTACAGAAACGGCAGCGGGGCGTATGGCCACATGCAAGACAGAAAATACTTCCGGCAAACCCCCGCCTGTTCTGCAGCAGAATAACCTGCTCGTTTTTTTCGAGGCGAAGCGCTATCTGGCGATAAAGCAGCTCGGAAATCGACGGCGAAGCTTTTGGACTCTCCTTCATCCAGAGAAGTCTGATCAGGGGCATGGTAGCCCCGTCAACTCGTTCAGGCAGGTTCAGAAGGGTGTATTTACCGTTCAGTGCATTGCTGTAGGATTCGAAAGAGGGCGTTGCAGAGCCGAGCACACAGAGTGCTCCGCTGAGTTTTGCTCTCATGACCGCTGTGTCTCTTGCGTGGTAGCGGGGAACTCGATCCTGCTTGTAAGCCCCGTCATGCTCTTCATCAACAATGATTGCACCAAGGTTCTCCATAGGGGCGAAAATGGTAGAACGAGCGCCAAGCGCAATTTTTGATTTTCCAAGCCGAAGGTTGTGCCAGGCATCATATTTTTCCTGATTGCTCATGGCGCTGTGCAGAATAGTTATCTCATCATGAAAATGCTCACGAAACCTTCCGGCAGTTTGCGGGGTCAAAGCTATTTCAGGAACCAGAACAATCGCGGTTTTTCCTGCCGCAAGAACGGTTTTGAGGAGATCGATATAGATCAGGGTTTTTCCGCTACCGGTTACACCGTGAAGGAGAAAGGTCTGGTATTCCTGCTTTTCAAAAGCGCTGCGCAATTGCTCGAGAGCTTTTCTCTGCGATTCTGTAGGGGTTTTTGCACTCTGTGGTTCTTCTTCAAATCCGGTTGAGAAGTTGCTTGTTACGAGAGTCTGAAACTTTTCAAGAAAGCCCTTTTTAACCAGAGCGTTGAGGATTGCACTCGATGTGCCGATGGTGTCGGCAAAAGCGCTGTTAAGGGAAGCCACTTTTTTAAAAGCATCAAGTTGTTTGGGCGCTCCGGCAAGGCATTCTTCCGGGTTTTCCGGTAGTGAACTGCTCAGGCGGTAAGCGGTTTTCAGCTTTGGTTTGGTGGAAGAAAACTTTTTTGCAAGTGCCAGATGTCCACCCCGCTCAAGTTCGGCGATAGTGCGATAGAGCTGTTTTTTGCCAAGTCGTCGCTGCAGTTGAAGAACCGTCAGCCGCTTTTCCGCTGTCATCATCTGCATGATGGAGCGCCGAAGAGCCGTATTGACGACTTTTGTTCTTTCAGCCTGGAGAGTAAAGCCCGTAAGTTCAACGACATCATTAACCGTAGTTCTTACTGCAGCAGGAAGAGAGACGTTCAGGCTATCGATTCGCCTTGCAAAGTAGTAATCGGCAACCCACTCTGTAAGCTGAAGGAGTGCCGTGTTGAGAAGAGGAAGGCCGCCATAGAGTACATCCAATATCTCCTTGTCGGAAACTTCTCCGCCATATTCTGTCGTAAGGCTGAGAATATAAGCGATTGAAACCGCTCCATTGCCTTTTTTGCCAGAAAGAAGCACCATGCACCCCTGCTGGATTTCATGTTCCAGAGGGGCGGGTACCATGACGGTAAAGGGTTCCCCCCTGAAAAATTTTTCTGCGACTATAACTGCATACATGCTCATGAATGAAAAAAAGCCAGTACCGAGCCAATGCTCGGCACTGGCTCGGTACTGACTTTTTTTTAACTGAATTGTTTTTCTATTACTTTTTCAGACTGAAAGTGCGGCAAGAACCCGGTCACGGATCTCTTCCACTTTTCCGGTTCCCTCGATCTTGCTGAATCGTGGAGCGTCATCCGAACCATTCTGTGACCAGCTTGTATAGTACTCAATCAGCGGAGAGGTCTGTGCGTGGTAGACTTCCAGACGTTTTTTTACTGTTTCCTCCTGGTCATCCTCCCTCTGAACGAGAGCTTCTCCGGTTTCATCATCGATTCCGGCAACTTTCGGCGGATTGAAGAGCACATGATAGGTTCTGCCTGAAGCAAGGTGTACCCTGCGTCCACTCATCCGTTCGATAATTTCGTTGTCCTTGACATTGATTTCAACGACATGATCGATATGGATACCATCATTTCTCAATGTTTCAGCCTGGTGGAGTGTACGGGGGAAACCGTCGAAAAGGCATCCGTTGAGGCAGTCCTTTTCAGTCAGACGTTCCTTGACAAGCCCGATAATGATATCATCGGAGACAAGTTGTCCGCTGTCCATCACTTTTTTTGCGGCGATACCAAGAGGCGTTCCTGCTTTTATGGCAGCGCGCAACATGTCACCCGTCGATATCTGCGGTATACCGAGGGTTTTGGAAATATAGTTTGATTGTGTGCCTTTTCCGGCACCTGGTGCTCCCAATAGAATAATTCTCATCAAACTGGTTTTAAATGTTTTTTTTAGTGGTAATGATGGTGATTTTTGGCTTCGAAGAGACCGTTTCACCCGAATTCGTCCCGGAATCAGGGGTTGCAGGTGATGAACCATTCTGTTCTGTGACTCCAGAAGCAGGAGTGGCAGCAAGAGTGCTCTCTTCACTTTTAACCGAGGGCTTCAGCAGGATAGTCTGGATGGCTGGCTTTTTCTTGAATTCAATTGTTGTGGCCTTGGGAGCGCCTTCAGTTTTTTTATGATGCTGAAGTCGGGCTTCATTGAAAACCTGCTGTGCAGCCGCTGCCGATCCTTTTGCGTCCAGTGAACGATGCAGGTAGTCCTCTTCCTTGATCAGGGCATTTCTGAACTCGAAATCCACTGCGCCAAGCATCATCCTTATAGCCCTGCGGCTTTCACCAAGATCGCCTTTGGATTCAATATGGGTTTCAGCCTTGGCATTGACTGTAGAGATCGGTCGTCCGTTGATATCCTTTTCCTCCAGGAGGCCGAAAGTGATGTCAATTTTCATACCGAAAAGAATAAAGGAACTTACTTCAGCACGAATGGTGGTTGTGCCATCAACCGCCGTTTTTTCATTTTTCAGATTCCAGCCTACCCAGTGTTCGATTTTGTGAAGGATAAACTCCGAGATTTCACTGACTGGTCTTTCGTATCGTCTTACTTTAAGTTCATTGAAAACCGGTCGTTCCGAGGTATGCGTTGCATTACTGGTCAAGCCGTGGTAAGCTTTGGTAAACTCGCTTCTGAAAGGAATAAAATCAATCAAATCCATGATTATTGAGACGGTTAGTGATTATTGCGGTTCTCCATGCTGGTAGTTGCCAGTTGGCCGCATGCCGCATTAATGGTTGATCCGTAGCTTTTTCTTACAGTGACATGCAATCCTGAATTAAGCAGATAGTTCTGGAACATATCTCTGGTAGCGCTGTAAACAGGCTTGAATTTAACATTAATGATTGAATTGTAATCAATCAAATTTATTTTGCATAAAAAGTTGTTGGCAAATCGGGCAAGCATTTTCGCGTCTTCCAGAGAGTCGTTGATACCCCTCAGGAGCATATAGACTACCGTAACAGGCATGCCAACCATTGCTGTATAGTCAGCAAGTGATTTTCCCAGCTCCTTGAGCGGGTATTGATGAGCCGCCAGAGGCATGATCGACTCCCGTTTCTGCTGCTCGGCTGCATGGAGTGATACGGCAAGCTTGACTTTCATTCCAGACTCAGCAAGTCTTTGAATTCCAGGAATTACGCCTACTGTTGAAATGGTTATTTTTTTTCGGGAAAGGCAGAACCGGTAGTTTCTTGAACTGAGGTTTTCAATGGCCTCAAAAACATTGTCGATATTGAGCAGAGGTTCTCCCATTCCCATAAAGACAATGTTGGTAAGAGTATTGCCCGGCTTTTTGGCGGCAATCATGTTGTTGAGCGCGAAGACCTGACCGGTAATTTCTCCGGCACTGAGGTTGCGTCGCAGTCCCATTCTTCCTGAAGCGCAAAATGGGCATTGAAGAGGGCAACCAACCTGTGACGAGACGCAGGCAGTCATTCTCTCATCAGCCGCAATGAGAACGCTTTCAATCATTTCGTTATCAGGGAGCTTCAGCAGGATTTTTTCTGTAGGACTCTGCTCACCCTCTTCAGAAGTTTCCTTGTGTTCAATGAGCTGCAACGGGCTGATTGAGAAAGTTTCTGTCAGCTTTTTGCGTAACTCCCGACTGAGAATAGTCATCTCCTCAAAGCTTTTGGCCTGGTGACTGAAAAGCCACTGATGTATCTGTCCAGCTCTGAAAGAGGGTTCTCCCATCGAGACCATGGTGTTCTGAAGATCCCTGAAGGTCAGATCTATGATGTTTGGCAAAGGTTCAGTCATTTAAAACGCGGGTTTACAGGAAAAATGGTTAGTGATGAAGCGTTCAGGAATAAAGAGCGCTGACCTCGGATAAAATATGTGCTCTCGCTGCTTCGCAGTCCATAAAAATACTTTAAGATCAAAAGGTATAAAAAATAATGGTGATTGAACCGTTTAAGATGCAGGAAACCATATTCTGGATGAGTGGGAGAGGTTTATACAGATGATTTTTTAAGCACAGGTATCCGTAAAATGGAGCACCCGTCATTGGTCCGCAGGGGCACGCCACGGCGTGCCCTTTTGAAAATGTTGATGGCATTTTCCCTGCCGCCACAAATATCTGTTTTTTGAGAAACGGTTTATACAAGAAACCATATCAGAATGGTGTGTTTTATCGTTATCCCTCATGGATTTATGAGGTTTTCAGATTATCTTGTTTCACGTCAGAACCACCCTCAATATGCAAAGAGAGAGGTTAAATCCTTTGAAGCTGCAGAAGCCGCTCAAAGCATTGTATTTGCAGCCGTACGCCAACCGTCACAAGCTGACCAGAAATTGTACACTCTATGATTTTCACTGAAGATTCACGAGTCAAAATACCCTGTATTCTGCATCTGGTCAGGCTTGGCTACCACTATCTCTCCCTCAAAAAAGCTAAATGGGATCAAGAGAGCAACATCTTTCCGGAACTCTTCTGTGCCGCTATCGCCCGGATCAACCCCGGCATTGATGGCGACGACATCAAACGCTTGCTGGCCGATGTCCGGCTCCTGCTCGACAATGAGGATCTCGGCAAGGCATTTTATGAAAGGCTCACTGAACGTTCAGGAATAAAGCTGATTGACTTTACCGATTTCACCAACAACAGCTTCCACGTTGTTACCGAACTGACCTACAAAAACGGTGACGACGAGTTCCGGCCCGATATCACCCTGCTGGTCAACGGTATGCCACTTGTCTTCATTGAAGTCAAGAAGCCAAACAATCGCGAAGGCATTCTGGCCGAGCGCAACCGTATCATCACCCGTTGCCGGAATCCCCGCTTCCGTCGTTTTGTCAACATCACACAACTGATGCTCTTCTCCAATAACATGGAGTATGAAGATGGTTCTCCGCAGCCCATTGAGGGTGCCTTCTATGCAAGCCCATCCTACGATGCCCCGGTCTTCAACTACTTCCGTGAAGAAGAGGAGCTTAACCTCTCCGAACTCCTTGCCGACGAGGACGACAAGATCGAAAACGCGGTGCTTCACGACAACAATCTGAACGTCATCAAGCACAGCCCGGAGTTTCTCAGCAACAAGTCGCCAGACACGCCGACCAACCGCCTCTGTACCTCTCTTTTCAGCCCCGATCGTCTCTCATTTCTCCTGCAATATTCATTGGCCTTTGTCAACGAATCCGATGGCCAGCAAAAGCACGTTATGCGTTACCCGCAGCTCTTTGCCACCAGGGCGATTGAAAAAAAGCTTGATTCCTGTATACGCAAAGGGATTATATGGCATACCCAGGGCAGTGGAAAAACCGCGCTGGCCTATTACAACGTCCACTTTTTAACTGATTATTTCCAGCGCAGCGGCATCATTCCAAAATTCTACTTCATTGTTGATCGTATTGATCTGCTCATACAGGCTCAACGAGAGTTTTCCAGTCGCGGTCTGACGGTGCACACCATCGGCACTCGCGAAGAGTTCGCTCGCGATATCAAAGCAACCAATGCACTGCATAATCATTCCGGCAGGCCGGAAATCACCGTGGTCAATATCCAGAAATTCGAGGATGATCCGGATGTGGTTCGAGCCGAGGATTATGATGTCACCATCCAGAGAGTCTATTTTCTTGACGAGGTTCACCGCAGCTATAACCCGACAGGCAGCTTTCTTGCCAACCTCAGCCAGTCCGACCAGAACGCCATCAAGATCGGTCTCACCGGCACCCCGCTTCTGGGGGACGACTATAACTCCCGAGCTCTCTTTGGCGATTACATCCACAAATACTACTACAACGCCTCCATCGCAGATGGCTATACCCTGCGCCTGATCCGTGAGGAAATTGCCACAAGTTATAAACTCTCCCTGCAAGAGGCTCTCGCAGCGGTGGAACTCCAGCAAGGGGATATCGAAAAAGAGGAGCTCTACGCCCATCCCCGTTTTGTTGAACCGATGCTCGATTATATTCTTGACGATTTCGAACATAGCCGTGGTGCCTTGAACGACTCCACCATCGGCGGGATGGTGATCTGTGACAGTTCCGAACAGGCGCGGCAGATGTTCGAGATTTTCAAGCATCGCACGGATCCCGATATTGTCACACAACTCTCCAGTATAGATGGAGACGCACTTGAGGAACTGCCGATGGTCGCCGATCCCAAGCTTTTTTACGCAACCCGGCAGAGCGAGGCAAACAAGGTTAAGCGCTGCGCCCTTATCCTGCATGACGAAGGCAGCAAAGAGGAACGCAAGAGCTGGGTGGAGGAGTTCAAAGCCGGCAAGATCGACCTCTTGTTTGTCTACAACATGCTCCTCACCGGTTTTGACGCCAAAAGGCTGAAAAAGCTCTATGTGGGCAGAGTGATCCGCAAACATAACCTGCTTCAGGCACTGACTCGGGTTAATCGCCCCTACAAAGATTTTCGCTACGGCTATGTGGTTGATTTCGCCGATATCCGCAAAGAGTTTGATGCCACTAACAAAGCCTATTTCGAAGAACTGCAGGCCGAACTTGGCGACGAGCTTGAGCATTATTCCAATCTTTTCAAGTCCGTCGAAGAGATTACCCGAGAAATCGAAGAGATCAAGGATATTCTCTTTCGCTATGATATTCAAAACGCCGAGCACTTCTCGCAGCAAATCAGCCAGATTCAGGATCGTGCTACCGTGCTGGCGCTCAAAAAAGCTTTGGCCGATGCCCGCAGCCTCTATAATTTGATTCGTATGCAGGGCGAATACAGCTTGTTGCAGCAACTCGATTTCCAGAAACTCAATCAGCTCTATCGCGAAACATGCAACCATCTCGACCTGTTGAACCTGAAGGAGAGCATCGAATCAAACGCCGATACATCCAATCTGCTCAATATCGCACTGGAGGATGTGCTCTTTATGTTTACCAAAGTGCGCGAAGAGGAGCTGGTGCTGGCCGACAAGCTGAAAAATACCCTGCGCCAAACTCGCGAAGCCTTGGTAGATAACTTCGACCAGCAAGACCCGAGGTTCATCACCCTGAAGGAGGAGCTGGAGCGGCTCTTCAAAAAGAAGAAACTCAATGAGGTAACCCAGGAAGAGATGACCGCCAATATCGGCGCGCTCAACCAGATTTACGAGCAGGTCAAAGAGCTGAACCGTAAGAACAACCAGCTCAGGGCAAAGTATCACGGCGACCCGAAATATACCCGCATTCACAAACGTCTGCTGGAGCGAGGTTTGCTTTTCGAAACGGAGCGGCGCATCTTTGAGGCATTGACCGGCGTCAAACAGCAGGCCGACAATCAGGTGCTGCAGAACACCCAACTTTTGGCAAACGAAAGCTATTTTGAGCGGATGATGATGCCGATGGTCATTGGCGAATTTCAGACCCGGCGCAAAATAAAACTCAACCCGGACGCTTCCCGTACCATCAACCGGCTGGTCGTGACCGAATACATGAATGAATTTATCTCAGGCAACAGAAAAGGAGCAAGTGCGTGGTAACACAGGATTTTGAAAAAAGAACCCGGCAACTGATCGACAACCTTAAGAGTATCTGTGCCTCGTACGGCCTCGGTAACGATGGCAACGAGTTCAAGATCATCACCCAGGTTTTTCTCTACAAATTTTTGAACGACAAATTCGCCTTTGAGGCCAAAAGAATCGACTCCCGCCTCTCCGGAAGCGAAAGCTGGGAACAGGCCTTAACCTTGCTCACTGCCGAAGAGCTTGAGATGTTGCAACTCCAGATGGGCCCCGATACCGCCCGCCTGAAACCGGAACATTTCATCGCCCATCTGTTCAGGAATCAGAATGCTCCGGAATTCGCCAAGCTCTTCGACGATACTCTGCGCGACATCGCCATCACCAACAACGATATCTTCGCAGTCAAAACAGATGGCGGGGCCAAAGTGACCCTTTTTGACCGGTTGAGTGAATACATCACCGATGAGTCCAAACGCGATGATTTTTGCCGTGCCATCATCAATACCCTGGTGGATTTCAGCTTCGAGCGCATCTTCACCCAGAAGTACGACTTCTACGCATCTCTTTTCGAATACCTGATCAAGGATTACAACAAAGACAGCGGCGGCAAGTACGCCGAGTACTACACCCCTCATGCCGTAGCCAAAATCATGGCATCCATTCTGGTGCCTGAAATACAGCGGGGTAAAGTCACCAACGCCAGTTGCTACGATCCCTCATCCGGTTCGGGCACCCTGCTCATGAACCTCGCCCATGCCATCGGCGAACAGCGCTGCACCATCTATTCACAGGACATTTCGCAGAAATCCTCAAGCTTGCTGCGCCTGAACCTGATTTTGAACAACCTCGTTCACTCCATCCCCAACATCATACAGGGCAACACCCTGCTGCACCCCTACCACAAAGAGGGCAAGGCGCTCAAGAAGTTCGACTATATCGTCTCCAATCCACCCTTCAAAATGGATTTCAGCGATTTCCGAAACGAGCTCGACACCCCGGAGCAACACGAACGCTTCTTTGCCGGGATACCGAATGTCCCCAAACAGGCAACGGACAAGATGGCCATCTACCAGCTCTTTTTGCAACACATCATCTACTCGCTCAAACCCGGAGGCAAGGCTGCGGTGGTGGTTCCAACGGGCTTTATCACCGCCCAATCAGGTATCGACCGAAAAATCCGCGAGAGGCTGGTGGATGGCAGAATGCTGGCCGGGGTGGTCTCCATGCCGAGCAACATTTTCGCCACCACCGGCACCAACGTCTCCATAGTTTTTATTGATGACAGCAATAAAGGTGATGTGGTGCTGATTGACGCTTCCAGCCTCGGCACCAAAGTCAAGGAGGGCAAGAACCAGAAGACCGTGCTTTCCGAGGAAGAGGAAGATCGGATTATCACCACCTTCAACTCCAAACAGGCTGAGGAAGATTTCTCGGTTGTGGTCAACTATGACGAAATCGCTGCCAAGAACTATTCGCTTAGCGCCGGGCAGTACTTCGATGTGCGGATTGAGTATACGGATTTGACGCCGAAAGAGTTTGCTGCGAAGATGCAGGGTTTTTCTGACAATCTGGACAGACTGTTCAAGGAGTCGGGTGAGCTGGAGCAGGAGATAAGGAAACAGTTGGAGGGGTTGAGGTATGAATAAAGTTGCCTGGCCAAAAAACACGTTAAAATCCTTGAGTTCAAGAATTGGGGACGGCATACATGGAACACCCAATTATGTTGAAAACTCCGAATACCCATTTATAAACGGTAATAATCTGAAACGGGGCTTTATTGAGATTTCGCCAGAAACAAAGAGAGTTTCACAAGCGGAGTTCAAAAAGTATTTTATTGAATTTGATAAAAACACATTATTTCTATCGATAAATGGTACTCTTGGTAGTTTGGCAAAATACCGAGGGGAGTCTGTCATTTTAGGAAAGAGCGCTGCATATATCAAGTGTACGAAAGTACATATTGATTTTCTTTATTATTACTTGCAGATAGAAAGTGTTCAACAGCACATGTGGAATATTGCCACTGGTTCAACCATCAAAAACCTTTCCCTTGAATCAATTAGAAATCTTCAAATTCCGACGCCAAGCGAGATAGCCCAGAAGAAAATTGCCTCTGTCCTCTCCGCCCTTGACGCCAAAATCGAATGCAACAACCGCATCAACGCCGAACTTGAGGCGATGGCCAAAACCCTCTACGACTACTGGTTCGTGCAGTTCAACTTTCCCGACCACAACGGCCACCCCTACAAATCCTCCGGTGGCAAAATGGTCTACAACCCCACACTGAAACGTCAAATCCCTGCGGGGTGGCATCACTCGACAATCGGTGAAACGTTCAAGACGCACCTCGGCGGCACTCCATCGAGAGAAAAAGATGAATATTGGAAACCGGGTGAAGTCAATTGGTTGAGCTCTGCTGAAAATCCAGGCACATTTGTTGTAGATCCTGACGAACGAATTTCATACTTGGGGTTACAGAACTCGCCTGCGAAACTTCTCCCGCAGGGCACTGTGATTCTCTCAATAGTCCGTCACCTTAGAGCATCCATACTCGGAATTGAGGCCGCAACGAATCAGTCGGTCGTTGGCATTGTCGAATCCAA
>SERZ01001178.1_pt1 | contig 15443 bp, 7 predicted proteins | sample 3171461 | NCBI WGS metagenome assembly SERZ01 (sample SAMN06051861, study PRJNA518727) | freshwater metagenome | biome: subpolar coniferous forest; feature: holomictic lake; material: water; isolation source: holomictic Lake 227, 6 m depth | place: Canada: near Kenora, Ontario | collected 2013-06-25... | reverse complement strand
GATACCTACGGGCCTGCCGCGCAGAAGGGCTGGCTCGCCCTCGTGAAACATCTCGACGATAAGGCCGAGCTGACCGACATCTGCGTCGGCACGGGGCAGAAGAACGACATCCAGTACTACCTCACCCGTCCGCGCAAGACCGGCGATTTCCACGGCCAAGCTCCGGTGCTCTGGTGCGCCAACGCGCTGCTGCGGTAAGGCCGCCACCAGCAAAGCTGGAATTAACTGAGGGATAACTTTTTGCATCCAAATGTCGCGAACTACAAAAATCAACGGCTCACCGAGACGGTTCGCCCTACCTGCTTCGCACGGGTCATAAATCTAAACCGAAAGAGGTAGGGCGAACCGTCTCGGTGAGCCGCTAAGTCCGAAGAACAACCATGAGACACTTACCCGCCATCCTCGCCGCCTTGCTGCTGGTTTATTCGGCAACTCTGAATCTGCAAGCTAGGGGGGTGTCGGGATTCACAACGTATGGCGGTAGCTGGCAGACCCAGGATGGCGTGCTGAGTGTCAGCGCCGATGCCGGTGCTAAACTGATCTCGGATACACCCGCGTTTGCAACAGGGGAGGTCTGCGTGGAGATGTTGCTGCCGGAAGCCGGAGGCGGCAATGCAGGGCTGATCGTCAAGGTTAGCGAGCCAGGTATCGGCGCGGACCGGTTTAACGGTTACGAAGTCTCTCTCGACGCCAACCGGCAGATGTTGCGCCTTGGCCGACACCGCCAGAACTTCGAACTCCTTCGGGACGTCCCCTGCACAGTGCCAGTAGACCAATGGATCGCTCTCGTGGTACGTCTGACAGACACGGCCATCGAAGTCGTGGTCAACAACAAAACCATGCTCACGTACACCGAACGGGAACATCCGCTCGCGCCAGGCATGGTCGGGTTCCGTCCGTGGCAGCGGCGCGCGCAATTCCGTAATTTCCAGATCACGACCAACGGCCAGCTCAAAGCCATTCCATTTGTGGCAGCGCAACCCGTAGCGCTGGTGACAACCCCGCTGCCGCCCATCGCCTTCCTCGCACGCCATCCACTCAGTGCGCCACCCGCCGTGGGCCAAGACCTCTGGGCCGCGCAACCGCGCGCTCCGGGATGTAGCATCCGTATCTGTGATGGTCAGACAACGAAACATATCTTCGATGATCCCTCTGGTTGCATCTACGATATGAACGTTTCTTACGACGCGAAGATGCTGCTCTTCTCCTACCGGCGGCAGGATGAAAAATACTGGCACCTCTGGCGTATCAACACAGACGGCACTGGACTGAAACAATTGACTGACGGGCCGTATTACGATGTCAGTCCGTGCCTCTTGCCCAATAACGAAATCGTCTTTGTCTCGACACGCCGGTTTGGCTACACCCTTTGTCAGCCAGGACCCGCATCGAACTTGCATGTGATGGCGCCCGACGGTAGCAATATCCGTTGCGTCAGCATGAACACCCTCTCCGATTTCACTCCTCAAATGTTGCCCGACAGTCGCGTGCTCTTCACGCGCTGGGAATACATCGACCGCGACCTGACCTACCGGCAAAGCCTGTGGACACAATACCCGGACGGCACAGCGTACCAACTCTATTTCGGCAACACGATCCGCGACGTCGGCAGTTTCCTGCAAGCGCGGCCGCTCCCCGGCTGTTCCGACAAAGTGGTGGCGACCTTCGCGCCTCACCACGGATTTCCGCACGGAGCCATCGGCTTGATCGACCGCAACTTTGGTCCTGAAGGTCCAAAAGGCAAGGGCTTCATCTATCTCACGAAAGAGCTCGATCCGATAGCCGACACCCGCCACGAGTGGGCATACCGCGACCCGTTTCCGCTCAGCGACCGGCTATTTCTCTGCTCGTATGGTGGCGACGGCAATCGCTATCGGATTTATCTGCTCGACCTCGCCGGCAACAAACAACTCGTCTGCGATGACCCCACGCTGGGTTGCTATTATCCGCTTCCCTTGCAGCCAACACCGGTCCCGCCAGTCATCGCCTCGCGCATCGGCGAGGGGACGAACGGCACGTTCTTGCTGTCCGATGTCTACCGGGGACTGGAGCCGACGATCAAACGCGGCCAAGTAAAATTTCTCCGCGTGATGGAGCAGGTCCGCAAGACCGAAGACCTGAAATCGCGCGCCTACGACCAATCGCCCGTCATGAGTTACGGTACGTACTACGCAAAACGCTGCTGGGGTACTGTGCCTGTCGAAGACGATGGCTCGGCGCATTTCATTGCACCGGCGCTGCGAGAAATCTATTTTCAGGTGCTCGACGCCGACGGCCGGGAATTACAGCGGATGACCTCCGCCGCACAACTGATGCCCGGCGAAAAGGTCAGTTGCAATGGCTGCCACGAACCCCGCCAATCCTCGCCGGTTCCGGTCGTCCCCTCGGCCGCGCGACAACCGCCAAGACAGCTCGCTGGCTTCACTGGCATCATTGATTTCCCGACACTTGTTCAGCCAATACTTGACAAACATTGCATCAAATGCCATCAAGGCGGAAACTCGGCAGGAGGCTACGATTTCACTGGCGATAAAACCCGCTACTTCAGTATGGCCTACGACAACCTACTCGGCCGCAGTCGTTCCTACCGGCAACACGACATGAACACCGGAGAGATGCTTCCAGCAGAAAAAACGAAAGGCAAACCGATCGTGCATTTCTTCTGGCTGTTGCGGACACCAACAGCGATCAATCAACCCCTGATCACCGGCTGTTACGCGAGCCGGCTGACGGAGATCATCGAGTCCAAACACTGCGGACATAGCATCCCGCTTGAAGACCGCCAGCGGATTTATCTCTGGATCGACGCCAATGTTCCGTACTACAGCACCTATGCCCACAGCCGTCCGCTCTCGCCTGGTCGTCGCGACCGCTGGACTGATGCGCAGAGCGGACAACTCGCGCCATGGTTCGCAAAGGAGTTCACGGACACCTATAACCGTCGCTGCCTCAGCTGCCACGGCAAGATCGAGGGCACGTTGGACTGGACCGGCCGATACGCCTGGATCAACCTGTCTAATCCACACCTCAGCTCAGCATTAACCGCACACCTCAGCAAAGCGGCAGGTGGCCGCGGTCTCGATAAGTTTCTCTTCGCCAGTACCGCAGACCCGGATTATCAAGCCATGCTCAAAGCCATCGCGATTGGGAAACAGCAGATGCTGGAGACCCCTGAAGCCGACATGCCCGGCTTTCAGCATGCCCGGGCCGAGCCGTAGTGAAGATGCCGTTCGCGTCAACACCTCTGGCATCGACAGAAAGAGCAGAGTCGTGTACACTTTTCGAACAGTAGAAATATCAGAGGATTAATGAAACACACTCTGCCGCTCATGATTCGGTGGCCTAAATAACTACCCGTACCGGACTGGTTCAAACCAGCCAACGTGAACGATCGGTTGATGGAAGGAATTGATTTTGCACCAACCACACTCGCCATTGCCGGCGTTCCATTGCCACCCAAGATGCAAGGACGTCCCATCTTTGGCGAACCCAAGCAGTATGTCTTCTGGGGACGCGACCGCTGTGACGAAACCGTGACGTTGTCGATCACGTACTTAAAGAACTTGTCCTCTGCCTACGGGACGCGTTAAGCGTTGGGCGTTGAGCGTTTCAAACTTTTAACTCTCAACGTTTAACTTTTAACTCTTAATTTTCTCGTTCATTCCCGTTACCCCAGTTAGCGGGCTTACTTGTTGAACCCCTTGTGGTTCATAAATTCCCAAATGCGTCCCATCCAGGTATAGCTGCCTGTGTCCGGGGCAGCCTTCCTCTGAAAACAATGCCCGCGTTTGACAAGCGTGTGGAGATCGGACTGGATCCCCATCCGGCGAAGCTGCTCCCAGCATTTCACCGAATTCATCGCCGCCCAGCCGTCGGCATCGCCGTGGATGAACAGGATCGGGCAGGTCGCGAGGTCGAACGCGAACTCTGGGACGAGCTCCGCGTCGTCCTCATTGCCGCCCTTCTTGTTGCCGGCGTCCACGCCGTCCGTGAGCGCATACGCCGGATAGATCGCGACCGCCCACTGCACGCTGCAGGGCAGCTTGTCCAAGTCGTCAATCGGCCCGTAGGAGGGGCTTTTCGAGCTGGTTGCGCCCATAAGCGTCAGGTGTCCTCCAGCCGAGGAGCCCATGATGCCGATGCGGTCGGGATCGAGTCCCTTTGCAGCGGCCTGGCTGCGGACGATGCGAATGGCGCGCTGCAGGTCCTGCCAGGCTGTCACGTGCTTGGCCAGTCCGCCCTTAGGACGCGGCGTACGATATTTTATCGTCACCACGGTCATGCCCTTCTCGTTCAGGTAGCGACGCGCGGGCGCGACTTCAAATCCGTTCGGATCGTTACCTCCGTAGCCACCGCCCGAGTAGATGATCTGGATCGCCTTTGTCTTGAGCGTTTTCGGCAGATGCCATTCAAGATACGGCAAGCACTGGTTTGACTGCACATCCGGCATCTTGCCTTCCGGCCAGAGGGGCTCCTTGCTCGTGTGGCCGCGCGCGTCATCGTTCGGATAACGCGCCATGAGATCCTCTTCCACGCCAAGACGCCCGTCAAAATTCATCTGGCGCATATACTCGGCGACACGGTCGAACCAGTGATCGTAGGCGGTACCGTCCTCGCCCTTGTTCGGGTCGCCCATGAAACCGTGCGGACGGTCTGCGAAGAGATGAATCTCGGCCGGGATCTTCATCCTGCGGAGCTGTCGGTAGATCTGCGTGGAACCGTTCGGCGAATAGACGTCCGCTCCGCCGTGGAAGAGCGCCATCGGACAGGTCTTCGCATCAAACTTGAACGCGTCGGAGAGCTTGACATCTGCCGCGTCGCCCTTGCTTGTGTTGGGGCCGGTGAGCCCGTCCGTAAGCGCGTAGGCAGTGTAGATCGGAACCGCCCAATTGACGTGGCAGGGAAGCTGGTCATGTTCATCGATTGCCTCGTAGGCCGGCGTGAGAGCGCTCGTCGCGAGCAAAACCGTCAGGTGCGCACCTGCTGAAAAACCGAACACGCCGATCTTCTCCGGATCGAAGCCGCGCTTCTTCGCATCGTTACGGACGAGACGGATGGCGCGCTGCCCGTCAGCCCAGGCACTCTGATAGATGGGCAACCCCTGCGGACGCGGCGTGCGATAGGTGAGGTTCACGCAGACGAAACCGAGTTCGGTGAACCGCTTCGCAACCCGGTCAATCCACACCCCGTCGCAACAACTCTGATAGCCGCCACCGGAAATGAGAACCATGCAGGCGCCGTTATTCGTCGTCGGCGCCTCACACCAGTCGAGATGCGGCATCGTATGCTCCGCCGCCTTGAATCCCGGCGCTTTCACCTCCTGGGTCGTCGCCGCGATCTGTTGGGCCTGATAGTCCGGGATCTTTCCTTCCGGCCACAACGCGACCCGCTCCCCGCCGAACGACAGCAAGGCGAACCCCAATCCCAAAACAAGTATCATCGATTTTTTCATCACTTTGTCCCCCTAATACCTCTATACGTCTTCGGCAACATGCCGGGACCCATGAGTGGCCTCTATTATACTGGGGCGGGCAAATGAATCAAGCCCCGTCTCAAAAAATATGCGCCCGCCACTTTCACCCTGTTCTTCCGTGACAAGGGAAGTCGGGTGGTGTAGACTCTTCACTAAATTGAAAGGATTAATGGTATGAGCAATTTGAAATCGACGGACCGGCGGACATTTATGGCATGTTGTGTATGTGCAGGATGCGCAGGGGTGCTAGGTGCGGCGGAGTCCTCCAGCCGTAACGCGAAACGCCTGAAGGACACGACACTCACGTCCGACAGCGCAGATGGGACCAAGACAACTGACAAGAAGAACTTCGACTTCGCCTATTGCGGCATCTACTGTACAGCTTGCGCACTCCATCTGACAGGTGACAAGAAAGGCAAGAAATGTAAGGGTTGCACAAATCCAGCCATGGAGTCTAAGTGCGCGATCTTTACCTGCGCTAAAAAACAGAAGGTGGCGAACTGCGGTTTGTGCGAGAGCTTCGACACGTGCGAAAAACTCAAGAAGCATCACGAGAAGCCGCTCTACCGTCAAGTCGCGCGCCGCACCTGCGAGAAAATCAAGAAGGACGGCATCGAGGTCGTAGCTGCGGAACAGAAGACGCGTTGGACGTGCAAGTCGTGCAACAAGCTCTTCCCGTGGAACACGACAGGCACCTGCCCGCACTGCAAAAAAGCAGTCGAAGCCCTCTCCGATAAAGAGGCCTGATCCGTCAAGGGTTGAATCACGTCAAGTAGGAAGTAGGAGGGAGGAGGGAGGAGAAGAGAGTCAATAAAAATAGGGTTTTTCAGAAAGAATAAACGTTACACAAGCTTCGAACGTGTGTCTTCGACCAAGAGACAACAGTGAATCCAACTCCTCCCTCCTACTTCCTATCTCCTCCCTTGGGTGTTGATTCAACAAAATTGAATCAACACCCGTGCACTACACGCCTTTCTTGACAGACTGAAAAAATCCGTTTACCCTAGAAACTATGAAGGGGTTCGTCTTTTTTTTATTATTTCCGTTATTTCATGCCTTTGCCGGCATGGATGAGTTTGACCTCACACCCATCACGCAGGACTTCACGGTGCAGCGCTGGACACGTGAGTCCGGCCTCCCACAAAACAGCGTCAAGGTGATCCGCATCGGACCTGACGGACTACTGTGGGGCGCGTGCGGAACAGCACTATGGCGCTTCGATGGCGTTCGTTTTGCGTCCGCTATTTCCATGCCTGAGAGCGACGCTGATGCATATTCCAGCAATATCATGAAGCTGGACTTCTTGGATCAGGATCGTGTCTTTGTCGGAAGGATCGCCCAGCCTCCCTTGCTCTATCAGAATGGATGGCGGGCTTTATCCGAGTGGCAAGGAGAGCAACTGAAAACGCCTTACGACTATGTGGTCAACTCGAATCGTATCGTTTTGATTGATCAAATGGCGCTCGCCTGGAATGATGGAAATATATGGCGGCACTGGAATGTTCCCCACGACGTCACAAACGGGTTTAAGAAGGGGTGTTTCGCGTCAGATGGCACGCTCTGGGTCGCTGCAGCGCAAGGCATCTATCACCTCACCAATGATTTCTGTACGCGTGTACCTGTCCCTGTTTTTGAGGACGACTTTGCCTACGAAACAATTTGCTTGGGATCCTCAACCCGTGTCTGGATCTTTCGTCATCCCTCAGACTTCGCCTACCTTCAGAACAATAAATGGATAAAACTCCCTCCTGTCCAAAACCAAAAAATTGCGCGTATGGGCATCGTCACGCTGGTCGAACGCAACAACAACGAACTCTGGGCTGGCGGACAGAATGGTCTTTACCGCTGGAACGGAAGCCGTTGGAACGCGGTCTACACGGGCGAAGGACTCTATCCGCCCGGCATCAATGATCTCATCGTGGATCGTGATGGCGCAGTCTGGGCCGCTACGGAAGGCGGCGGATTGCTCTGCTTTCGAGAACGAAAAATAAAAATCATCCGCCTGCCAGCCGGAAAAGAACAACAAAGCTTCACCGCACTTTATCAATCCTCCGATGATTTCCTCTATGCTGGCATCGCGGGAAGAGGGCTTTGGAGAAAACAGTCTGAAGGCGCATTTACAAACGTCCCCCTGCCCGACCTCTCCTCGCAAGCGACCGTGATGTCGCTCGTGGAAGACCCAGCGCATGCGCTTTTAGTGGGAGCACTCGGACACCACTTGCTTCGCGCCGATTCTGCGTTTCAAACACAGCCCATTTATCCAGGTCCCAAGGTGCCGTTCATGGATTCAGGCGTACGCGCACTCCTCAAAGTCCAAAAATCTATCTGGGTCGGCACACAACGCGGGGTCATGATTTATACGCCCGAGCGTGAGCTCGTCTGGCCGCTACGTCAACCTTCTCACACCATCAATGCACTAGCGGTCTCCACAGATGGCTCAACCGTCTATGCCGCCAGCGAAACAGAAGGAGTCCTCGCCTTCAGCACAGAACCGAAGTACACCTGGACGCGCCTCAACAAGGGTCTTCCCAATACGTGCATCGAATCGCTCTTGATGACGCAAGACGGAAAACTCTGGGCGGGGGGGCTCTTTGGGCTGGCCTTCTACGATGCTGGACAATGGCACCCATACATTGATCCCCTTTTAACAGAGGGCATGCGCGTTGTACAAATCTTGGAGGATAACATGCGCATCCTTTGGCTTGGAACCAACAAAGGAATCCTTCGCATCACGCCAACCGATATTAACGCAACGAGTCCGCTTACTTCCTTCAAACCTTCTATCTTGCTGGGCATCGAAGATGGTCTGGACGACATCTCTTGCACAGGAGGGTTCAGTCCAGCGGGGCTCAAGCAAAAAGATGGGACACTCTTATTTCCGACTCGAAATGGGCTTGCCTGCCTCAACCCCACACAGGCTTTCCTGCCTCCCAACCCCGGAATCCCCGTGGTCGATGAAATCGATTGCGATGGACAGCCGTGCTGGAAACAGCCTGTTATGCCCATTCCTTCCATTCACGCCGACCCTGTGATCCGCCTGCCGACTGGCGTACGACAGATCACCATCCGATGGCTCAACAATCACACGCGCTACAACAGCGCAGTACGATTCCGCGCACAACTCAAAGGACCTCTGACACAGGAGACGATCCTCACGCAAAAACGTGAAGCATCCTTCGAACATCTGCCCCCTGGTCATTACGAGTTCATACTTACACATGTCAATCAGACTCATCCGCCGTCCGAACAATCCATTATACGGTTTACGCTTCCTCCTCAATGGTGGCAGCGCGAAATTGTCCAGATTGGGTTCGTGACGTTGCTCTTATCGTGTGTCGGCGGATTGGGTTGGTGGATGGCGCGTGTCCGAAGCAAGCGCCTTCGGAAAACAGACTTACTTCGTTTACGGATCGCGCGTGACCTCCATGATGAAATTGGCGCCAACCTAGGAGGCATCGCTCTGCTTTTGGACATGGCCTCAACCGGAAGTGGCGATCAAGAGGCCTTTGAAAAGATTGGCACGATCGTTCGCCAAAGCATCGCCACGCTCAAGGATTTGGTCTGGATGATCGACCCCGTACATGATAACACCTCGGATCTGGTTTCGCGTATGCGCGAGTCCGCCGATATGTTACTCGCATCCCTACCACATACCTTTGATGCCACAGGCATTCAGAATGATGAACGTCCGATCGCAACAACTGTCCGGCGGAATATCCTGCCGGTTTTAAAAGAAGCTCTTCACAACATCCTACGTCACGCACACGCAAAACAGGTACACATCACCTTGACCCTGCATCAGTCAACACTGGTGCTCATGATCGAGGATGACGGTATCGGCATCCCAGAGATTGCGCCGGAACACGGACACGGACTCCGCAACATGCGCCGCCGCGCGCAGGAGATGAATGCGCAACTGGATTTCGAACAACCGTCCCACAACGGCACCCGCCTAAAATTAACCATTCCCATGACAAAAGACTAAGCACGCCAGCCAGCGATCCGCCTTCGCGACTACGGCGGACAGGTTGGGCATAAACGAAGAGGTAACATATTTCTCACGGAGGCACAGAGCGCACAGAGAAAAAGAATTTGAAATTGGCATTTTTTCGTGTGCTTCGTGTGTTTCGTGGTAAAAAATTGAAGCTATAGGTAACTACACCATGAAAGATCCAGCAACAAAAAACAACCTCATCGTATGGGTGATCGAGGACAACGCGGCTTACCGGGATGCCTTGTCCCTCGTCTTCAGAAAAACACCCGACATCACCTGCCCCCATCAATTCGACCGTGTTGAGGACGCCTTGAAGGCACTTACAAAATGTAACGCGCCGGATGTACTTCTGCTGGACGTCGATCTTCCAGGCATGGACGGCATCTCAGCCATTACGCCAATCAAGGCGGCAGCGCCTGACTGCTGCATCGTCATGCTGACCGTATTCGAAGATCACGAGAAGGTTTACCGCGCCATCTGTTCAGGGGCCTCAGGATACCTGATCAAAACTTCCTCCTCCGCGCAAGTGGTTGAAGGCATCCGCTCCGCAGCGGAAGGCGGAGCGCCTCTCAGCCCTGTCGTAGCCCGTGCCGTGCTAGGACGCTTTGTGCAGATGATGGGCAAGCCCTCCGCCTCTGAGCCGGAGTCCATCAGCGACCGCGAGCGGGAAGTCCTGGAGTGGATGACACAAGGGTTGACTAAGAAAGAGATCGCTGCGCGATTAAACTTAAGCACGCACACGGTCAGCACCCATCTTCGTAACATCTATGCCAAACTCCATGTCAATACCCGTGGCGCCGCTGTCGCAAAAGCCATCCGTGACAATCTCGTGAAGGGATAAATTCCATTGGAATGTTGGAATATGGGAATATTGGAACGCCCGCCTACGCGAATACGCCTCCGGCGGATAAAATGGGAAAGCCGACTATCGGCTCTGGGAGGGGCACGCGTCTGGCCGCCGTAGCCTTGGCGTAGGCGGGTCTGCGTGCCTTGGCGCAGAGACCTGCGCCGCTCCCGATACTTGCCTCTGCGGCTCACCGAGATCCGGCAGCTGCCGGACCCTACCATTTCTCCCATTCGTGAGGTTCGTTTCATTTGGATGCTAAAAAGCGTCCAATTCTTCAACTAACACACTAAAACATTAACGCATTAACACACTTCCCCTTCCCTCTCAATTCAATCCACTAGCATCCCATGGGATGCTAGTGGAATAAAAACGCATTACTCTACGGCATGGCCTGTCTCGTCACAGGCGCCACTGTGTTGGCGGAAGATACGCTTATGAAGGGCTTCGTCACTCCGCCGGAGTCAGCAAAGCCCTACACATGGTGGCACTGGATGGACGGACAGGTGACGCGTGAGGGCATCACCATCGATCTCGAAGACATGAAGCGCGTGGGCCTCGGCGGGCTGCACCTGTTCGACGGCGGACTCGACACACCTGCAACAGATATCACGCCCGTAACCTATCGAAGCCCCGAGTGGTTCGCACTTGTCAGACACACAGCCGCAGAATGCAAGCGACTCGGCTTGGAGTTCGGCATGCACGGCGCAGCAGGATGGAGCTTAGCGGGCGGCACGTGGGTCAAGCCCGAACAGGCCATGCGCAAGCTGGTGTGGAGCGAAGCGACCGCTCGCGGACCAAGCCACCTGCATGTGTCTCTGCCTCGGCCTCCTGGCATCGCCAGTGTATTCCAAGATAATCCAATCGATCTTCCCAAGGGCAAAGATGCTTCTCTGCGTCCTAATGATTACCGTGATTCGTCCGTGGTCGCTTTCCGTATGCCCGCGGGGACGCAGTGCATGACCGACGCTAAGCCCGTACTCAGCAGCAACATCGAAAAGCTCGACTGCTCTCTGTTGTCCGACGGCCGATACAACGCAGCCTTGACGCTTAACCCTGCGGCTGACAAAAAGACAGACCGCTGGATCCAGTTCTCCTTTGCCGAGCCCTTTTTGGCGCGATCCGTCATGGCCTTGGGCGGAAAAGGTGATGCTACCTTGCTGTGCGGCGACTCGCCGGAAACACTGAAGCCTGTTACAAAAATAAAACTGCCCGATGCTCTGTCGGCTCGCTCCACGCCGACGACTGCGGTCTTTGAAGCTGCTCGCGGCAAGGTGTTCCGTCTGGTCTTCTCAAAGCTCTCAGCACCTGTGCGTCTGGCTGAGCTGACCTTACATGGCGAACCACTGGTGAATGGCTGGGACGGCAAGACGGGGTTCCGCCTCGTCACCGATTTCAGCAAAACACCTGCCATCACGGTTCCGGACACGGCAGTACTTCAGACAAACGATGTCGTTGATGTAACTGCGTGCCTGAAGGGGGACACCTTCACGTGGGATGTCCCCGAGGGCAACTGGGTGATTCTGAGACTCGGCCACTCGCCGACAGGCAAGCGCAACGGCCCGGCGCCTGATGGGGCCAGCGGACTGGAATGCGACAAGATGGATCGCGAAGCTGTGCGCGCTTACTACACGGCTTTCCTCGAGCCTTTGAAGCAGAAGCTAGGTCCGTTGTTCGGGAAACCCGGCTTCAACGCTGTGCTCGCCGACAGTTGGGAGGCGGGCGTGCAGAACTGGACGCCTCGCTTCATCGAGGCATTCAAACAGAAGCGCGGGTACAGTCCAATCCCCTACTTGCCCGTGATGACCGGACGTGTGGTCGGCAGCGCGGAGATCAGCGAACGCTTCCTCTGGGATGTGCGTCGCACCATTGGCGACTTGGTGGCAGAATGTTTTTATGGAGAGGCGCAGAAGATTTGCGAGGAGAACGGGCTGCTCTTTTATTCCGAAGCTCCGGGCGTAGGACTGGCGCTGGCGGATGCCATGCAGTGTAAAAGCCGCGTAGCAGTACCGATGGGCGAATTCTGGGTCTGCAGCGCGTCACAAGGTCCGGATTACTACATGCGCCATCCGCTCAACAACGACGACTGCAAGGAGGCCGCTTCTGCCGCGCATCTCGCAGGCCGCGCCGTGGTGGCGGCAGAGTCGTTCACCGCAGGCACACATTCGCCTTGGCAGCAATATCCCGCCACCATGAAAGCCGAAGGTGATTTCTATTTTGCCCAGGGCATCAACCGCTTCTTCTTTCACACCTACGCACATCAGCCCTGGGCCAACCGCACGCCCGGCATGACCATGAGCCGCTTCGGCACACACCTCGGACGCACCGTGACCTGGTGGAGGGATGGCGCGCCTGCGTATATGACCTATCTCGCTCGTTGCCAGTTCTTGCTGCAACGCGGACGGCCCGTCTCCGACTTTGCGCTTTTCCTCAGCGAAGATGTTCCCGGCGGTCTGCGGCTGAGCAAAGACCCTGCGCTTCAACCGCCCGAGGGCTTTGATTTTGACGCTTGCGGCGCTGAGACCTTGCTGGACGGCTTCACGGTGACGGACGGCACACTGACATTGCCGCACGGTGTCCGTTACAAAGCGCTCGTGTTGGCAAAGAGCACGCGCATGACCCTTGCACTTGCACAGAAGGTGGCTTCGCTGGTCAGGGACGGTGCGACGGTCATCGGTCCGCCACTGGCCGGGACGCCTGGGCTTGCCGGGTGTCCGATGGGTGATGAATCGGTCCGCGCGATTTCCAAGGAGCTGTGGGGCGAAAGTACATTGGGCATCGACCGAAAGATTGGGAAGGGCCGCGTGCTCTGGAACGGCTCTTTAAGCAACGCCTGTGCTCAGCTCGCGCTACAGCCTGACCTCGAAATACAATCCAGCACCAACATCTCTTTCCGCTGGATACATCGGGCAGACAATGGCAGCGACATCTATTTTGTGTCCAATCAACGAGATCGCGACGCAACCGCCACGTTCACCTTCCGCATCTCAGGCAAACTTCCGGAATTGTGGAATCCCGTAACGGGCGAGACCAGCGGTCGCCCAGTTTACCGCACAACAGCCGATAATCGGACTGAAGTTTCTCTCTCATTTGCTTCGTTTGAAAGCAGCTTCATCGTCTTCCGCCACCCCGTCACGACAGGCGAGCGCTCTAACGAAAAACAAAACAGCGAAGTAACAACGCCGATGCCCGTCAACACCCCGTGGACAGTGACCTTCGATCCGATATCCGGCGGACCGGCAACTCCTCAGTCCTACGCCACGCTGGCTGACTGGACGCAATCCTCTTTAGACAGCATCAAGTACTACAGCGGGACAGCCGTCTATGCGACGACCTTTGATTGCCCGCAACCTGATCAGACCACGCTCCTTGATTTGGGGAAAGTACAGAACATCGCCACCGTGAAACTCAACGGTCATGAGCTTGGCACCGTCTGGACGGCACCCTGGCGCGTGAAAGTGTCCGGACTGCTCAAAGAAAAGGGCAACGTACTGGAGATCCGCGTGACCAATCTCTGGCCGAATCGCATCATCGGCGATCAGATTCTACCAGAAGAAAAACACATCGCCAAACTGGTTTTTACGCCGCTCATCCAGAGCTTTTACAAAAAAGACACACCACTTCTCTCGTCAGGTCTACTTGGCCCGGTGACACTTGTCAAAGGAGTCAGTAAATGAAAAAAAACACCCAAGTGATCACGTTTGGAATCGGTTTGCTGCTGGCCTGTCGGCTGGTGGTTGACTGCCCGGCAGCGGATGAACATCCGCGTGCAGAATCTGAAAAGCCCAGCAGAACTGAAGTCGGGTTTAACGCGGATTGGCGCTTCCTGAAGGGCAGTCCTGCGGGAGGCGAGGCAATGGCCTTTGATGACGCGAAATGGGTGCGTGTGCGGCTTCCGCACGACTGGGCCATCGCCGGACCGTTTCAACGCGAACTCAACGGCCAATTCGGAAAAGTGGCGTGGCAGGGCGTCGCCTGGTATCGCAAGCATTTCCAGCTCCCTGCGGAAGCCAAAGGCAAGCGCGTCTATCTCGACTTCGACGGGGCCATGGCGGCTCCCAAGGTTTATATCAACGGGAAACTCGCCGGGCAGTGCGACTATGGCTACATGTCCTTCCGCGTGGACACGACACCGTTCGTCAACTTTTCAGGCGAAAACGTCGTCGCGGTTTCAACAGACACCACCGCCCACGGAACCCGGTGGTATCCCGGGGCGGGAATTTACCGGAAGGTGACGATGACGCTTTGCGACCCGGTGCATGTCGCCCAATGGGGGACGCAGATCACCACGCCGACGGTCAACGACCATGAGGCGCTCGTGCGGATGCGCACCACCGTCGTCCTCAACCTCCCACCCGCGAAGACCAGGGTGACGTTGGAATCCATCCTCTTGAGCCCTGAGGGCACCGAGGTGGGACGCACCCGGAGCGAAGCAACCGTCACGGGCGGACTACACCACGTTTTTGACCAGTCAATGACACTCAAACAATTTCAGCGTTGGGATCTTGGACAGCCGGCTCTCTACACCGTCCGCAGCATGGTTTCCGCCGATGGCAAACTGTGCGACACCTACGAATCCTCCTTCGGAATTCGCACCATCGAATGGACGGCCGATGATGGACTTCACCTCAATGGTCGCCGGGTTCAGTTGAAGGGCGTGAACTTGCATCACGACCACGGTCCGCTCGGGGCGGCGTTCTACCGCCGGGCCATGGAGCGGCAGATTGAAATCCTCAAGGACATGGGCTGCAACGCCATCCGCACCAGTCACAATGTGCAGTCGCCTGAACTGCTGGAACTCTGCGACCGGATGGGAATGCTGGTTTACAACGAGGCCTTTGACAAATGGCGGGGTGATGGCCCCAAAGCCGACCGGGACATGGTGCACAAGACCCTCCTCGACTTTGTGCGCCGCGACCGCAACCACCCCAGCGTCATCTGCTGGAGCATCGGCAACGAAATCCCCCACGTGGAGATGAACGAGGTGGGTAACGCACCGGAACTGGTCAAGCTTTTCACCGATGCGGTGCGGCTCATGGATCCCACGCGCCCGGTGACGCTGGGTTGCTTTATCTCGGCCGGACTGGACAAGGGGATACACCCATTCATCGACTTCAACGACTTCCATTACG
>SERZ01001169.1_pt1 | contig 15534 bp, 11 predicted proteins | sample 3171461 | NCBI WGS metagenome assembly SERZ01 (sample SAMN06051861, study PRJNA518727) | freshwater metagenome | biome: subpolar coniferous forest; feature: holomictic lake; material: water; isolation source: holomictic Lake 227, 6 m depth | place: Canada: near Kenora, Ontario | collected... | reverse complement strand
TTTCCTTAGATAATTTGAATTACAGAAATGAGAGGCGATATTAAAACGCCCGCGCATCAAACTTATCGGTATCAAGACACAAAACTTAACGTTTTTTAAATTTTATTTACATCGCTTGTGCGTCTAATAACAACATCGTTTGCGCCTGAATGATTGCCTCATCTTCACCCCGCGCCACACGATTATAGCTGCCATCAGATTGTAAAATCCACGCTTGCGAATTATCACTCAAATACCATTCCAAATTACGCCAAATCCGTTGCGCCAATTTTTTATTTTCAATCGGAAAACAGATTTCAACGCGCTTAAACATATTCCGATTCATTAAATCCGCGCTAGACGCATACACTTCTCGGCAGCCGTCATTTTCAAACGCATAAATTCGCGGATGCTCCAAAAATCGCCCGACAATCGCCCGCACTTCAATATTTTCAGACACATTCGGAATGTTCGGGCGCAAACAACACATGCCCCGCGCAATCAGTTGAACTTTCACACCGGCTTGTGAAGCGCGATACAACGCTTGAATCGCCTGCGGTTCAACGACAGCGTTCACTTGAATAATAATTTTTGCCGGTTTACCATTTTTGGCGTGCCGAATTTCCCGCTCAATTTTTTCCATCAAACCGCTGTGCAAAGTGAACGGTGATTGCAGTAATTTATTGAGTTTAGTCACTATCCCCAAACTCGTTAATTGAGTAAACACGCGGCGCACATCTTCGCCCAATTCTTTGTCACACGAAAACAGCCCGTAATCGGTATAAAATTGAGCGGTTTTCGGATGATAATTTCCCGTTCCTAAATGAATATAATTGCGTAATTCTTTGCCTTCGCGCCGCAACACCAAACACATTTTCGCGTGCGTTTTATAACCCACCACGCCATAAACAACGTGAACCGCCGCTTCTTGCAGTTTCGAGGCTAAATCGATATTGTCTTTTTCATCAAATCGCGCCCGTAATTCAATGACCACCGTGACGACTTTGCCATTTCGTGCTGCTTTCACCAACGCATTTACAATCGGCGAATCGGAACCGGTGCGATAAAGCGTTTGTTTAATCGCCAACACATCGGGATCAACCGACGCTTGTCGAACAAAATCAATCACCGGACAAAATGATTCAAACGGTTGATGCAGTAAAATATCGGTGCGTCTAATCGCGGCAAAAATATCTTTTTGTCGTAACGCATTTGGAATTGTTGGTTTAAACGGCACAAATTTTAAGTCTGGGCGATCCAAAATCAAGGCGTTAATCTCTTGCACGCGACTCAAATTCACAATGCCATTGACCAAAAATAAGCGTTCGCGCGTCATCTCAAAACGCGCTAACAAAAAGTTGACGGTTTCATCAGGACACAAAGCGTCGATTTCTAAACGCACTTCGTCGCCATAATTTCGCATCGCTAATTCGCCTTGTACCGCCAGCAATAAATCGTCAATCGCATCGTCATCGACAAAAAAATCACTGTTTCGCGTGACACGAAATTGATAACAGCCTTTGATATTCATGCCGTGAAACAGTTGACCAACAAACGCATGAATAATCGACGACAAAAACACAAAATCATTTGCGCCACTGTTGGTTTCTTTGCTCGGTAATTTGATAATGCGTGGCAACGAACGCGGAGCTTGCAACACGGCGCGTCCGCTATTCCGTCCAAACGCATCTTTGCCTGTTAGAGAAATAATAAAATTTAAACTTTTGTTCAAAATGCGCGGAAAAGGATGGGCGGAATCCAAACCAACCGGCGTTAAAACGGGCAAAATTTCTTCGTTAAAATACACTTCGAGCCATCTGCGCTGCTCTTCTGTCCATTCGACCCGACGCACGAAATTGATGTTTTCTTTTTTGAGTTCGGGCAACAGAATGTCATTTAGCGTCGCATATTGATCATCGACTAAAAGCCGCGATTGAACTGAAATCAGTTCCAATTGTTCTTTGGCTTTCAGACCATCAATGCCGCGTGTATCGGGATCCATCGCCACCATTTCAATCACACTGGCGACGCGCACTTCAAAGAATTCGTCCAGATTTGAACAGGAAATACACAAATAATTTAACCGTTCGAGCAGCGGCACGGTTTCATCTTTAGCTTGCGCCAACACACGTTTATTAAACTCTAATAAACTCAATTCGCGGTTAATGTAAAGTTCGGGGGCTTTTAAATTTATTTCTTCTTGCAGTGTATGAGTCATGGTTGATTTTGCAGGTGTTTCGGTGGTTTTAATTATCTCAGTAGTGATTGATTTCTTAGTCTCACTGAGTTGGGTGGTGTCCATCATAATTCGTTTTTTGTCATAGTTTTGTAAAAGGTGAGTGATAGGCTAAGTTTATTTAGCCGCCGTGACAAGATTGTGACGAAAAAGATTGGTTTGTCGTTTCAATAATGGTTGAATAGTTGTAGAATTAAAACATGGAAAATACCAGTGCGACCTCTATTTTTGAATCACTTTCGTCAGGCATTCGGCTTGATGTTTTTCGCTTACTCGTTAAAAAAGGCTTAGAAGGCATGGTCGCGGGTGAAATCGCCACGACGTTAAATGTGCCGCCGACAAATCTTTCTTTTCATTTAAAAGCACTTATTTATAACAATTTGTTAAGCGTCGAACAGGAAGGACGTTTTCAACGTTACCGCGCCAATCTACCGTTGATGCTTGATTTAATTGCCTATCTCACCGAAGAATGTTGCGGAGGTCATCCCGAAGATTGCGCTGAAATGCGTGACAGTTCGACCTGTTGCGAAGCGATATTGCCAAAAAATTAAACCATTCACATTAACGAGGCTTTTTATGTCAGACAAAATTTTCAACGTTCTTTTTTTATGCACCGGTAATTCAGCGCGAAGCATCTTAGCGGAAGGGATTTTAAATCATATCGGTAACGGGCGTTTTCGGGCGTTTAGCGCGGGAAGTATGCCAACCGGTGAAGTGAATCCTTACGCTTTAAAACAGCTCGAAAAAGAAAATATCGTATTAGAAAATCCACGCAGTAAAAGTTGGGAAGAATTCGCGCAACCGGACACGCCACAACTCGACTTCATCATTACTGTTTGCGATAACGCGGCGGGTGAAGTGTGTCCGATTTGGGCGGGTCAACCCATCACCGCGCATTGGGGCGTATTCGATCCCGCTGCTGCGCCAGAAGAACAGAAAAACATTGCTTTTGCTCAAGCCTTTGCGATTTTGCATCGGCGTATTTCGTTGTTTGCATCGTTAAATCCGTCGAGTTTGAATCAGTTAGCGTTAGAAAAAAATGTGCGTGACATTGGCACCGTTGGCTAAATTGGAATTATCAAAATGCCCACGACAACATCATGGTGCAAAAGAAACCCACGAAAGTTTTTAGTTTTAGCCGCTTTCGTGTGGTTTGGTTTATACCGCTTATTGATTCCCGCCTCCGAAACCTTAGTTGCTCAATTGCCTGTCGAACGTGCAAGCCCTTTAGGTAGCGCGTTACAATTCTTCTTTTACGACACTCCCAAAGTTTTGTTGTTGCTGACAGGCATTGTCTTTGTGATGGGCATCATCAATTCTTATTTCACACCCGAACGCACGCGCCTATTTTTAGCGAGAAAAAGCGAAGGCTTTGCCAACGTGCTGGCGGCGAGTTTAGGCATTGTCACGCCTTTTTGTTCCTGCTCTGCGATACCGTTATTTATTGGTTTTTTGCAAGCAGGCGTGCCATTAGGCGTGACATTTTCGTTTTTGATTTCTGCGCCGATGGTTAATGAAGTGGCTTTAACGCTGCTGTTTGCGATGTTTGGTTGGAAAGTCGCCGGACTTTATCTGGTTCTCGGGCTTTCAGTGGCAATTGTTGCAGGCTGGATTATTGGACGGTTGCACATGGAAATGTACTTGGAAGATTGGGTGCAAAATATGCCGCCAGTTCAAGCGACGGTTGATAACAATGTCATTCTTTTGAACGAACGGCTGGATTCAGGATTTGACAGTGTGCGCGAAATTGTCGGCAAAGTGTGGATTTATATTTTAGTGGGCATTGCGATTGGCGCGGGCATTCACGGTTACGTTCCCGAAGATTTCATGGCAAGTTTTATGGGCAAAGACGTTTGGTGGGCAGTTCCACTTGCGGTGATTGCTGGCATCCCGATGTACACCAACGCGGCGGGCGTAATTCCGATTGTTCAAGCTCTGCTGGCAAAAGGTGCCGCACTTGGTACGGTGTTAGCGTTTATGATGAGCGTGATTGCGCTGTCTTTGCCTGAAATGGTGATTTTGCGAAAAGTGCTAAAAATTCGTTTGATTGCGACGTTTGTGACGGTGGTCGCGTGTGGCATTTTGATTGTCGGTTATATTTTTAATTTAGTGTTATGAGGACAAAAAATGAAAATTATCAAAGTATTAGGCACGGGTTGTGCGAATTGCAAAACCACAGTCAAATTGATTGAAGAAGTTGCAAATGCGCTAAATGTTGAAATCGCGCTCAAAAAAATCGAGGACATTCAACAAATTATGATGTTTAACGTGCTGAGTACGCCGGCGGTGGTGATTGATGGCGAAATTGTTCATTCGGGCGGTATTCCTAGCCGTAAAAAAATTGAAAGCTGGTTTTGAAATTATCGAGAGACGACCATGAGTGAAAGAAAAAAATTAGGATTTTTAGATCGCTTTTTAACGTTGTGGATTTTTCTAGCGATGGCGATGGGCGTGAGTTTGGGCTATTTTTTGCCAGAAAGTAGCGCGTTTTTTAATTCATTTTCGAGCGGCACCACCAACATTCCGTTAGCGATTGGGCTGATTTTGATGATGTATCCGCCGCTGGCAAAAGTGAATTACGCCAAAATGGGAACGGTGTTTTTCAATGTGAAATTATTAGGGATTTCGCTCGTTCTCAATTGGATTATCGGGCCGATTCTGATGTTTGCGTTAGCGGTCACGTTTCTGAAAGACCAGCCTGATTACATGATTGGTTTGATTTTGATTGGTTTGGCGCGGTGTATTGCGATGGTTTTGGTGTGGAACGATTTGGCTGACGGCAATCGCGAATACGCAGCGGGATTGGTCGCCATCAACAGTATTTTTCAAGTGTTGTTTTTCAGTGTTTATGCGTATATTTTTATAACGTGGTTGCCGCCGTTGTTGGGTTTGAAAGGCTTTGATGTCAATATCACCATTAGCCAAATCGCGCAAAGTGTCGGCATTTATTTAGGCATTCCTTTTTTCGCTGGCATGGTGAGCCGTTTGGGTTTGGTTAAATGGAAAGGCGAAATTTGGTACGAAACCGTTTATTTGCCGCGCATTTCACCGATAACATTGATGGCGTTGCTATTTACGATTATGTTGATGTTCAGTTTGAAAGGCGAATTGATTGTCACAATTCCGCTGGATGTGCTGCAAATTGCCACGCCGTTGGCGATTTATTTTGTGGTGATGTTTTTCAGTAGCTTTGGATTGGCGCGTTATTTTGAAAAAGATTACGCCAAAAACGTGTCGGTCGCGTTTACCGCAGCGGGAAATAATTTTGAATTAGCGATTGCTGTGGCGATTGGCGTTTTCGGTATCAACAGCGGACAAGCGTTTGCCGGTGTAATTGGGCCGTTAATTGAAGTGCCGGCGTTGATTTTATTGGTCAACGTGGCGTTTTGGTTTAAGACAAAATTTTATGCGTAACGCCGTTATTTTTCGTGTGTTGTCAGAAAAAAGAAAAGTTGTTGTCGTCGCTGAGTTTAATCGTTGTGTGGACTAAAATCAGTTGTTTTAAAATGGAACGACGTTTAAGGTGATTCCACTTTTGCAACTTTTCAACATGAGAATTTTTATGACTAATTTCACGCTCAATTGCCCGACACCGTTGCATTATGAACAAATTGTGCTGGCGCACGGCGGTGGTGGACGGTTAATGCAACAACTTTTAGATTCGACTGTTCAGCCGATTTTTAATAATCCGTTGCTGCAACAAAAACAAGATTGCGCCGTGTTTCCGATTGGCAATCAAAAACTCGCATTTACCACCGATTCGTATGTGATTAACCCGGTATTTTTTGCCGGTGGCGATATTGGCAAATTAGCGGTGTGCGGCACGTTGAACGATTTGGCGATGAGTGGCGCGAAACCGTTATATTTAAGTTGCGGGTTAATTTTGGAAGAAGGTTTTGCGATTGCGGATTTGAAACGCATTTTACAATCCATGCAAACTACAGCCGAAGCGGCGGGCGTGTCAATTGTGACTGGCGACACCAAAGTCGTGGATCGCGGCAAAGGCGACGGCATTTACATCAACACGGCGGGAATCGGTTTGGTTGCGCCCGACGTGAATAGTGCGCCGCAACGGATTCAAGTGGGCGACAGCATTATTATTAACAGCGATATTGCGCGGCACGGCATGGCGATTATGTTGGCGCGAGAAGGCGTAGCGTTTGAAAGTCGAATTGAAAGCGATTGCGCGGATTTGTCTGGTTTGGTGCAAGAACTTATTGCGGCAAAACTCGATTTGCATTGTTTGCGCGATTTAACACGCGGCGGTTTAGCGAGTGGTTTGTTAGAATTAGCGGCGACTTCGGGACAACGTTTTGCGATTCAAGAAACCGCCATTGCGATTCATGACGACGTAAACAGTGCCTGCGAAATTTTAGGTTTTGACGCGCTTTATGTCGCCAACGAAGGCTGTTTTGTCTTATTTGTCGCGGCGGAAGATTCTGATAAAACGTTGGACATTTTGCATTCACACCCGCTCGGTTTGCAAGCGCGACAAATTGGCACAGTGACAAATATCGAGAAAAACGGTGCGGTGATTTTAGAAACGGCAATGGGTGTCAATCGACAATTGATGTTATTGAGTGGCGAACAGTTGCCGCGAATTTGTTAAAAACCCAATAAAAAATAAATGACTGATGTTGCGCTGTTGTTAATGATAGTTGATTATTGTAGGGGTTCACTGCGTGAACCCGCACCAACAGAACTTTAACAGAACTTTTGATGATAATAGCGTTTGTGTATGGCGGGCGTACGCAGTACGCCCCTACAAAATCATTGCGTAACATCAATAAATAACAAGTGAAAAATTAAATTGAAAACCTTTAACGAAGAATTAAACCAACACATCGCCGTGATGAAATTGGCGGAACGGTGCAGCGAATCCATTGAAACCGCTGCAAAATTATTGATGGAAACCTTTGCACGCGGTAACAAAATTTTATTGTGTGGTAACGGCGGAAGTGCTGCCGACGCGCAACATATCGCCGCTGAATTCGTCGTTCGTTATGAAAAAAAACGCCGCGCCTTGCCCGCGATTGCATTGACAACTGACACGTCAATTTTAACTGCTCACGCCAACGATTTTGATTTTGACAGCGTGTTTGCGCGTCAAATTGAAGCCTTGGGAAATGCCGGCGACACCTTAATTGCGATTTCCACGTCGGGCAATAGCAAAAATATCATTCAAGCGGCACAAATCGCACGCGCTAAAAATCTAAACGTGATTGCGTTGACCGGCGAAACGGGTGGCGCGTTAATCGACGTGGCAAACCTAACGATTACCGTGCCTTCCAATGTGACGGCACGCATTCAAGAAACCCATATTTTAATCGGACATTACTGGTGTGGTGTCGTGGAGGACAATTTAAATGTTAGCGAATCTGCCTGATTTTTCGACGGCGCGAATTTTAGTGATGGGCGACGTGATGCTGGATCGTTATTGGTCTGGGCAAGCGGCGCGGATTTCGCCCGAAGCTCCCGTGCCAGTGGTGAAAGTGAAAACCATTGAAGAACGAGTCGGCGGCGCAGCGAATGTCGCGTTGAATATCGCAAAGTTGGGCGGCAAAGTCACGTTGCTTGGCGTGATTGGCGACGATGCGGATGGCGATTCATTGCAGCGTTTGTTGCGTGCTGAAGGCGTGGAATGTGATTTTATCATCGACGAAAATCTGCACACAATTTGCAAATTGCGCGTCATGGCGCAGCATCAACAATTATTGCGCGTCGATTTTGAAGAAACGCCGTTGACTTTTAATCACGCGAATTTAGCCGAACGCTTGCAAAATCATTTGGCGAAAAATGACGTGATTGTCTTTTCAGATTATGGAAAAGGCACGCTGGCAAACGTCGCGGAGTATATTTCGATTGCCAAAAATGCGGATTTAAAAACACTCGTTGACCCAAAAGGCACGGATTACCAACGTTACGCGAATGCGAATTTAATCACGCCGAATTTAGGCGAATTAAAAGCGGTGGTCGGCGAAAAGAACATTGAAACGTTAATCGAAAACGGGCGCGAATTATTAGCGCAACACAAAATCGAAAATTTATTGCTCACACGCGGCGAAGCGGGCATGAGTTTAATTGATGCCAATTCGACCCATTCATTACCCGCGCAAGCCAAAGAAGTGTTTGATGTAACGGGCGCAGGCGATACCGTTATTGCGGTGATGGCGTTAGGTTTGGCGATTGATTTACCGTTGCGCGAAGCCATGTTTTTAGCGAATTTAGCGGCGGGAATTGTCGTGGGAAAAGTCGGTACGTCTACCGTTTCAACCTTGGAATTAACCCGCGAAATGCACACCCATCGAGATGCTTTATTTGGCGTGGTGTCGGAAGACGAATTAGAACAGGCGATGATTCGGGCGAAAGCGCACGGCGAAAAATTGATTATGACCAACGGCTGCTTTGATTTATTGCACGTTGGACACATTACTTATTTGCAGCAAGCCAAAGCCTTGGGCGATCGGTTAATTGTGGCGGTGAATTCCGACGAATCCGTCAAAATGTTGAAAGGCGATTCGCGCCCGATTAACACTTTGCACGCCCGAATGTCGGTTCTCGCGGCGTTGGAATGCGTCGATTGGGTGGTTGAATTTAACGAAGAAACGCCCGAGCGTTTGTACACTCGATTGTTGCCAGACGTGATTGTAAAAGGCGGCGATTATCAACCCGAAGACGTGGCAGGTGGCGCGGCGGTGATTGCAAACGGTGGCGCGGTGGAAATTTTAGCGTTTGTTGACGGGCAATCGACCAGTCAAATGATTGCGCGAGCGCGGTTGGGCGTTTAATCATGGTGATTCACGACAGCGGTGTCATTTTATATTTACTGATGGCGTTCGGTTCGGGCTACGCGATTGGAAATATGCGCGGCATGGGATTTTTAAACGCCTGGTTTGTGTCGATTATTTTTGTGCCGATTGTGTATGTGTTGCTCAACCAAAAATTTTTGATGTTGATAACGGTGGTGGGTTTTTCATTCGGGCTGTTATTTGCCAAAAGTTTGTCTTTTTTTCAGCTGATGGATTATTTCAGCCCGTCGCGATTTATGCAATCGCACAAAAAACCGAAAGTCGAACCGACGCGCAATTATCAACCGCAATTTTCAAGTCACGGAAATAAAACGGAAGAATTGATTGATCGCCGCCGTCCCGAAGAAATTTTGGGCTTGAATCCTAATTTTACCCAGGCTGAATTAAAAGCGGCGTATCAACGGGAATCGAATCGCACGCATCCCGATAAATGGATCAATAAACCGGATTCGATGCGAAAAATTATGGAAGCGGAACAAAAACAAATCAATTCGGCTTACAACAAACTGCGGCGTGATTGAAAACGCGGTAAATTTTTTGCGAAAACGCTCAAATCAAGTATTCTTTGCAATCACATTTTCACACACCAACGGATTATTTTACTGTGAACAAACTTTTTTCATTTTTAAAAATCATTTTTTTAGGATTAACGATGGCATCATCAGCACAAGCGGCAACAGCGGAAGAAAACAAAGCAGCTGGCATAACTTTTTTGGCTGAAAATGCGAAAAAAGCCAACATCGTCACCACGGGAAGTGGCTTGCAATATGAAGTGTTAACGCCAGGCACGGGCGACAAACATCCAGCCGCAACGGATAATGTAATGGTGAATTATGCGGGCAGAACGTTAGACGGCAAAGAGTTCGACAGTTCTTCTAAAGTCAGTTTTCCGTTAAATCGCGTGATTGCGGGTTGGACAGAAGGCGTGCAACTGATGACCGAAGGCGCGAAATACCGTTTTTATATTCCGTCGAATTTGGCTTATGGTGAACGCGGCGCAGGTCGTGATATTCCAGCCAATGCGGCGTTAATTTTTGACGTGGATTTGTTGAAAATTAAGTAACGTTCATCGTATTTAATTTTTCAGCAAAATAAAAAACGTGGTTTGTGCCACGTTTTTTTTTGCTATTTTTCCCCTGTCGTCAATGCGTAACGTCTAAATTGTAAAATTCACCAAAGCATTAACCGCACGATGAGAAATCACGCTTTTTTAATACACTGGAGAAATCGCCATGAATACTAAGAATCAACGTAACGAAATTCTGTTTATCGATGCCAGCGTCGCTGACGCGCAATCACTCATCACAGTAATCTCACCGAATGTCGAAGTGGTTTTACTCGACAATAAAACCAACGCTCTCAATCAAATCGCCGCCGCGTTAGACGGACGACAAAATCTCGATGCTATTCACATTATCTCGCACGGTGCTGCGAGTGAATTAGCGTTTGCGAACGGTTCACTAAATAACGAAAACCTCACGGATTACGCCACGCAATTAAAACGCATCGGTTCTGCATTGTCTGAAAATGGCGATTTGTTGTTATACGGTTGCGACGTAGCAAAAGGTGATGCGGGATTGGCGTTTATCAATCAGCTTTCTACTTTAACCGGCGCGGATGTAGCAGCTTCGAATGATTTGACGGGCAACAGTTTTGTGGGGGCGAATTGGGTTTTGGAATCCACGGTTGGCAGTGTGGAAGCGGATTTGGTGGTGAAAAATGATGTTGCTGGTTTTGGTGAAAATACGTTAGCTGTCACGCCTGTTACTTTTGCTCCAGCACAAACGCTTTCAACGGGTAACACTACCTATTCACAACAGAATTCAGTTGTTCTTGGCGACGTAAATAACGACGGTAATCTTGACATTGTTAACACCGCAAATGGTAATGATAAAGTTACTGTATTTTTAGGGGATGGCAACGGCGGCTTTGCTACAAAGCGTAATTTTTCAGTAGGCGACAGTCCTAATGCCGTTGCACTTGGCGATTTAAATAAAGATGGTTATCTTGACATTGTTGTGGCTGCTGATGGTGTCAACTCAAATAATGATAGTGATAACCTGACGATATTACGAGGTGATGGAACTGGAAATTTCACTGTACAAACAACCCTATCTGTCGGTACTGTTGATAATTATGGGAACAACCCAGCATCTGTAGAACTAGGCGATTTAAACGGCGATGGCTATCTTGACATCGTTACACAGGATAATAATGATGATGCCGTCGTAACGTTCTTAAATAATGGTACAGGTGGCTTTTCTTCTCAAACGGCATTCCCCGTTAGCCCTTCTTCCTATTGGGTGACTTTAGGTGATGTCAATAATGACGGTCGTCTTGATGCGACTTCTACCAGCAATGGCTCGAGTGCGTCACTTTTATTGGGTCAGAGTGGTGGCAAGTTTTCCACACCAGTAGAAATAACTACAGCTGAAACAGGATGGACATGTCGTTCCGTCACTATTGGTGATTTCAATAGAGATGGCAAAAATGATTTAGTTGCAGTCAATGATAAGACTAGCTGGAATTCGTCTCTAAATTCTTACAATAACGTCCAAGATTTTTCAGTATTTCTAGGAACTGGTAATGGAAATTTTCAAGCCTCAAAAGTTTATCCTATAAACGAGACCTTTCTCGGGACAATTCACTCAGCCGATATCAATGGCGATGGGACTCTTGATTTGGCTTTGGTTAGTAGTGCTAATCAGTCTGGACATTCCAACAATAAGGTCTTAGTTTTTCTAGGTGACGGGGCGGGGGATTTTGGTTCAGAAAATCAATTCACCGTTGATTCGTCGCCTGGTGATGTTGCAATTGGCGATGTTAACCACGATGGAATGCCTGATTTAGTTACTGTGCAGCAGGTTACTGTTTCTGTTCTTCTTAACATCACTAATAATCACGCTCCTACCATTCCTGTTGTACCCATTAGCCTAGTTAATGGCATGGCAAACACCTCATATCAAATCAGTAAAAGTAATTTACTTGCTGGTTTTACAGATGCAGACAATGATCCGTTGTCAATTCAAAATCTTACTGTTACGAATGGCACATTAACGCCGAATTCCGATGGCTGGATTTTTACACCAAATACGAATTACAGTGGTTCAGTGAGCTTGAATTACAGTGTCACGGATGGTAAAGCGAACGGTGTAGTTATTGCGCCGACGGTAAATTTTAATTTGATTCCCGCACCGACCTACAATTTATTTACCAATCCAAACACCGTCAACGAAGGCGAAACGGCAAATTTGACGTTGCAAACCACCAACGTTTCCGCTGGCACCGTGGTTAATTTTACCTTCAATGGCAGTGCGACAGCCGCTGATTTAGGCGGTTATATTCCCACGTCGTTCACCGTGGGCGCGGACGGCAAAGCGACCATTCCGTTAAATTTCTTGAAAGATACACTCACCGAAGGCGCAGAAAACCTGACGTTTACCTTGGCAAATGGCACCTCGGCAACTGTCAATATCAATGCTGACCCGCCTCCAATTTATTTTTTGACCGTCGATAAGTCAACTGTCAACGAAGGCGACACGGCAAATTTAACCTTGCACACGACTAACGTTTCCGGCGGAAGCGTGGTTAATTTTACCTTCAGCGGTAGTGCAACGGCAGCGGATTTAGGCGGTTATATTCCGACCTCGTTCACCGTCGGCGCGGACGGCAAAGCGACTATTCCGTTAAATTTCTTGAAAGATACACTCACCGAAGGCGCAGAAAACCTGACGTTTACCTTGGTAAATGCAAATGGTGCATCAGCAACCGTTAGCATCAATCCTGACCCGACTTACGTTTTGAGCGTCGATAAGCCCACCGTCAATGAAGGTGACACAGCAAATTTGACGTTACAAACTACGAATGTTTCCGCCGGCAGCGTGGTTAATTTCACCTTCAGCGGCAGTGCCACGGCGGCGGATTTGACCAGCGGCTATATTCCGACTTCGTTCACCGTCGGTGCAGACGGCAACGCCACGCTGCCGCTGACTTTTTTGAATGACAAACTCCGTGAAGGTGCGGAAAATTTAACCTTTACCTTGGTGAATGATCTTTCGAAATCAGCCACTATTAACATGATCAATGACACCAGTGTGCCTGACCCGACTTACGTTTTGTTTGTCGATAAGTCCACCGTCAACGAAGGCGACACGGCAAATTTGACGTTGCACACCACGAACGTTTCCGCCGGCAGCGTGGTTAATTTCACCTTCAGCGGCAGTGCCACGGCGGCGGATTTGACCAGCGGCTATATTCCGACTTCGTTCACCGTCGGTGCAGACGGCAACGCCACGCTGCCGCTGACTTTTTTGAATGACAAACTCCGTGAAGGTGCGGAAAATTTAACCTTCACCTTGGCGAATGATTCTTCGAAATCAGCCGCCGTTAGCGTAATTTATGACTCCAGTGAGCCTGATTCGACTTACGTTTTGAGCGTCGATAAAACCACCGTCAACGAAGGCGACACGGCAAATTTGACGTTGCAAACTACGAATATTTCCGCTGGCAGCGTGGTTGATTTCACCTTCAATGGCAGTGCGACGGCGGCGGATTTGACCAGCGGTTACATTCCGACTTCGTTCACCGTCGGCACGGACGGCAAAGCGACCATTCCGTTAAATTTCTTGAAAGATACGCTCACCGAAGGCGCAGAAAATTTAACGTTTGCCCTGATGAACGATGTCACAAAATCGGTGGCGATTAACATCATCAATGATACCAGTCCGAATCACGCCCCCACGCTGCCCATCACCGCCATTAAGTTAGTTGATGGTAAGATGAGCGTTGCGTATTCAATTAGTAAAAGTATGTTGCTTGCAGGTTTTAATGATATAGACGGTGATTTGTTGTCGGTAACAAATCTTACCGTAACAAACGGTACATTAACGCCAAGTAGCGACGGCTGGACATTTACGCCGTTTACGAATTACAGCGGCAGCGTAAATTTAAATTATAATGTCACGGATGGTAAAACCGATGGTACCGTTATCGCGCAGCCCATCAATTTCAATGTACCATCGCCTGCCAAGCCACCCACTTACATATTATCGGTGAATAAAAATAACGTTAACGAAGACGAAACCGTAACTTTCAGTCTCGCTACTACAAACGTCGATGCGGGTACAAAAATTCCTTTTAAATTTGACGGTGCAATTTCTAGTGCGGATGTTTTAAAAGAGCTTCCAGCGACAAATTTTGTGATTCAAGCAAATGGAACTGCCAGCGTGCCGGTGACATTTTTAGCGGATAAAATTACCGATGGTGAGGAAATATTGGCTCTCACGCTACTCAATGACAGCACAAAAAGCGTTAGTGTGCATGTTCAAGATAGCAGTCCTATGGATGGTATAGCGAAAATAGGGGATGCCAACAAAAACAAACTCATTGGCGCGGACAAAAATGATTTTCTTTCGGGAATGGCGGCTGCCGATACGTTATTGGGTTACGCAGGGAATGATTCGTTAGACGGCGGTAATGGGAATGATTCGTTAGACGGCGGCAATGGGAATGACACGTTAATTGGCGGTGATGGTAACGACACGTTACTCGGTGGCAGCGGAAATGATTTGCTTGATGGCGGCAAAGATAACGACAAGCTCACGGGTGACGCAGGTAATGATACGTTGAATGGTGGCGTGGGTGTTGATAGCCTGACTGGTGGCGATGGCAATGATTATTACGTTGTCGATAATGTAAAGGATGTCGTAATTGAAGCCAATAAAACCGCAAAAACCGGTGGCACGGATACGGTTGAAAGTACGTCAAATTACACGCTTGGTGTGAACGTTGAAAACTTAATATTGAAAGATACACAAGGAAAAGGCAATAACGGAACAGGTAATGTGAGTAATAACACCATTACCGGCAGTGACGGCGATAACTGGCTAAAAGGAATGGATGGAAACGATACGTTAATCGGTGGCAATGGTGCGGATACGTTGGATGGGGGTTCAGGAATGGATGCGTTAATCGGCGGCGCGGACGATGATACTTACTACATGAATAATCTCCAAGACAAAATCATTGAAGCCAAAGACGGTGGCGAAGATGCGATTATCGCTACCGTCGATTTTGAATTAAGCACCAGTCCAAATGTGGAAATGTTGACGTTATCGGGGACGAAAGCAAAAAATGGTACGGGCAACGAATTAGATAACTTATTACAAGAAATTGACGGTGGTAAAGTCAGTGTTAATCTAAAAGGAATGCAAGGCGACGATACAATTAACGGCGGAGGCGGTAACGATACGCTCGAAGGCGGTGATGGAAATGATATTTTGGACGGTGGCGACGGAAACGACATGGTGATTTTTACTGGTGCAGAAAGTGATTATCAAGTTACGCGCAATTCCGATGCGGATAACGTCGATCAAATTATCGTGACGTATGCGGGTAACGATAATTCTATTCAAGACGGCACCGACATTCTAACCAGTATCGAAATTTTGCAATTTTCCGAAGGTGATTTATTAAACACACGAGACGTAATCGATTCGAGTGCAATGGTGA
>SERZ01001168.1_pt1 | contig 15538 bp, 10 predicted proteins | sample 3171461 | NCBI WGS metagenome assembly SERZ01 (sample SAMN06051861, study PRJNA518727) | freshwater metagenome | biome: subpolar coniferous forest; feature: holomictic lake; material: water; isolation source: holomictic Lake 227, 6 m depth | place: Canada: near Kenora, Ontario | collected... | reverse complement strand
ACCGATTATCCTTCATGAAAAAGAAAATGAAGGGAAAACGATTATTGAAAAGTTTGAAAAGCATTCCGATGTTGGATTCGCAATCGTATTACTGACCCCGGATGATGTCGGATGCTTATCCACTGAAAACCCGGCGGGTTTAAAACCGAGAGCCCGTCAGAATGTTATTTTAGAACTTGGCTATTTCATCGGTAAATTAGGGCGTTCACGGGTTTGCGCGCTCAAAAAGAGCGACATTGAGTTGCCGTCCGACTATCTCGGCGTCACCTGGACCGAACTGGACGCAGCCGAAGGATGGCATAAAAAGCTGATAAAAGAGCTACGAGCTGCCGGATATGCAATCGACGCCAATAAAGTGCTTTAGTCACGACGCCCGGGGCGGGGCGTAGGCCAGGGTATTCGGCAAGCGCCGGCTGATCTCCTCGACCCGGCCGCGCAACTCATAGAACTCGGCGGTTTGCGGCGTGTTGGCAAGAATGCCCTCGATCCGGGCGATCCGCTCGCCCTGAATTTGCAGCAGATTTCCCTGTGCTTGCAGTGTGTTATGGAGATTTTGCAACATGTTGCACATACCGCCCAGCGTGGCGAATAATTCGGCTTCCTTTTCCGGTGACATCGGCGGCTCCCAAGGCGAGTTGCGGCGCTCAGTATAGCACGAAAAGCGAGGTCAAAACTTCTTTCGTCCACCCCGGCCCCGGCTCTTGGGCTGAGCGGCGGCGACCGCTTTCGGCGCCATGCCGGGGCGGTCAAGGCCAAGTTCTATCGCCTCCAGGCGGCGCAACTCGTCGCGCAGACGGGCGGCTTCCTCGAACTCCAGATCGGCGGCGGCGGCGCGCATACGCTTTTCAAGATCAGCCATCACCGTCTTAAGGTTACTCCCGGCCAGATTGGCCGCACCCGAAACACCGGTATCGACGATGACATGATCACCGCGCTCATAAACGCTTTCCATGATGTCATTGATCGATTTGCGCACCGTTTCCGGAGTAATCCCGTGGGCGGCATTATAAGCCTGTTGCCGTTCCCGCCGACGATTGGTCTCGTCGATCGCATAGCGCATGCTTTCAGTAATCTTGTCGGCATAAAGAATAGCGCGCCCTTCAAGATTACGGGCGGTGCGGCCGATGGTCTGAACCAATGATGTCTTCGACCGCAAGAACCCTTCTTTATCCGCGTCGAGTATCGCCACCAGCGCACATTCCGGAATATCCAGCCCTTCGCGCAACAGGTTAATCCCGATCAATACATCGAACGCCCCTAGCCTCAAGTCCCGAATAATCTCGATCCGCTCCAGGGTTTCGACATCGGAATGAACATAGCGAACCCTGACCCCGGCCTCGTGCAAGTATTCGGTCAGCGCCTCGGCCATTTTTTTGGTCAAGGTGGTGACCAACACGCGCAAACCACGCGCCGCCAACGCCCGACACTCGACCAAAAGATCATCAACCTGATGCTCGGTCGGACGCACGATCACAACCGGATCGATCAATCCGGTCGGGCGCACCACCTGCTCGACGAAAACGCCGCCGGTGCGCGCCAATTCCCAGGGGCCGGGCGTGGCCGAAACAAACACGGTCTGCGGCCGCATCGCCTCCCATTCCTCGAATTTCAATGGCCGGTTGTCCATGCACGACGGCAAACGAAAGCCATACTCGGCCAATGTGGTTTTGCGCATGAAATCACCACGATACATGCCGCCGAGTTGAGGCACCATGACGTGACTTTCATCGACGAAACACAGCGCGTTCTTCGGCAAATATTCGAATAGATTGGGCGGCGGCTCGCCCGGAGCCCGACCGGTCAGATAACGGGAATAGTTTTCGATGCCGGCACAAGCCCCGGTTGCCGCCAACATTTCGATATCAAAGCGCGTGCGTTGCTCGAGTCGCTGCGCCTCAACCAGCTTGTTTTGCCCCTCCAACTCGGCCAAGCGCTGCTTTAATTCGCGCTTGATCAGCTCGATCGCCTGATGCAACGTCGGTTTGGGCGTGACATAGTGACTATTAGGGTAAATCCGCACCCCCGGCAACACCACCAGCTTTTCTCCGGTCAGCGGATCGATTTCGTGAATCGCCTCCAGCTCGTCACCGAACATCGAGAAGCGCCACGCACGATCCTCCATGTGAGCGGGAAACAACTCAACCGTATCGCCGCGCACTCGAAAAGTGCCGCGTCCGAACGCCAGGTCGTTGCGCCGATATTGCAAATCGGTAAAACGGCGCAGTAGTTCGTTGCGATCGACCCGCTGCCCGGCCACCAACGGCAAGGTCATCTCGCTATACATTTCGGCCGAGCCGATACCGTAAATGCAAGAAACCGACGCAACGATAATCACATCGTCGCATTCCAGCAAAGAACGGGTCGCCGAGTGGCGCATCCGGTCGATTTGCTCATTGATGTCGGCTTCTTTTTCGATATAGGTATCGGTGCGCGGAACGTAGGCTTCCGGTTGGTAGTAATCATAATAAGAGACAAAGTACTCCACCGCGTTATCCGGGAAGAACGACTTCATCTCACCGTAAAGCTGGGCGGCCAAGGTCTTATTCGGGGCCAGCACCAACGCCGGCCGCTGCAAATTCTGAATCACTTGCGCAACGGTGAAGGTTTTGCCCGAGCCGGTCACCCCGAGCAAAACCTGATCCCGCTCGTGGCGGACAATGCCCTCACAAAGCGCTTCGATCGCTTGCGGCTGATCCCCCGCCGGCGAAAATTCCGAAACCAAACGGAATCGACGCCCGCCCTCGGGGCGCAGCGCAGAGGGTGAAGGAACGGGATTAAGCACGGGCGAACGGGTCATGAGACGAAGATTAACAGCGTTAACGGCAAAATCGACATGAATCCGACTTTTTTGAGGTGCGGCAGAGGTTGCAGGGCGAACGGTAGCTGCTTATATGTGCCAACGGCAAGTTAGTCACATTATACCGCCGTACGGATCGACAGGGGATCGTGGCGGTGCCGGTCACCGGGCCGCCGGGGATTCGCCAGCAACAAGAGGTAGGACATGAGCAAAGTCATCGGCATTGATCTTGGCACGACGAATAGCTGCGTCGCCGTGATGGAAGGGTCACAGGCAAAGGTCATCGAGAACACCGAAGGCGCACGCACGACGCCGTCGATGGTCGCCTTCACCCAGGGCGGCGAACGGCTGGTCGGCCAGCCGGCCAAGCGCCAGGCGGTGACCAACCCGGAAAACACGCTTTTCGCGATCAAGCGCTTGATCGGCCGCCGCTATGACGACCCGATTACCAATAAGGACAAGGCCCTGGTGCCCTACCGGATCATCTCCGGCGACAATGGCGATGCCTGGGTCGAGGCGCACTCCAAGCGCTACAGCCCCTCCCAGGTCAGCGCCTTCATCCTTCAGAAAATGAAGGAAACCGCGGAAAACTATTTGGGTGAAAAGGTCACCCAGGCGGTGATCACGGTTCCCGCCTATTTCAACGACAGCCAACGTCAGGCGACCAAGGATGCCGGCAAGATCGCCGGGCTGGAAGTGCTGCGGATTATCAACGAGCCGACCGCTGCGGCGCTCGCTTACGGCATGGAAAAGAAGGGCACCGGCATCATCGCGGTGTTCGACCTCGGCGGCGGCACCTTCGATATTTCGGTATTGGAAATCGGTGACGGCGTGTTCGAGGTGAAGTCGACCAACGGCGACACCTTCCTGGGCGGTGAGGATTTCGACGCCAAGATCATCGATTATCTGGCCGACGAGTTCCACAAGGAGCAGGGCATCGACCTGCGCAAAGACAAGCTTGCGCTCCAGCGCTTGAAAGAGGCGGCGGAAAAGGCCAAGTGCGAACTGTCCTCGGCGACTCAGACCGAAGTCAACCTGCCCTTCATCACCGCCGATCAAACCGGACCCAAGCATCTTAACATCAAACTGACCAGGGCCAAACTTGAGGCGCTGGTTGATGAGCTGGTCCGCCGTACCGTCGAGCCCTGCCGCGCCGCCCTGCGCGATGCCGGCATCAAGGCCTCGGAAATCGACGAGGTGATTCTGGTCGGCGGCATGACCCGCATGCCCAAGGTCATCGAGACGGTCAAGCAGTTCTTCGGACGGGAACCGAATCGCAGCGTCAACCCGGACGAAGTGGTTGCGGTCGGCGCCGCAATTCAGGGTGGCGTGCTCAAGGGCGACGTCAAGGACGTGCTGTTGCTCGACGTGACCCCGCTCAGCTTGGGGATTGAGACCCTGGGCGGCGTGTTCACCCGCTTGATCGACCGCAATACGACCATCCCGACCAAAAAGTCTCAGGTGTTTTCTACCGCCGAGGACAACCAGAACGCCGTGACCATCCGCGTCTTCCAGGGCGAGCGCGAGATGGCGGCCGACAACAAGATGCTGGGTCAATTCGATCTGGTCGGAATTCCGGCGGCGCCGCGTGGCGTGCCGCAGGTCGAGGTCACCTTCGACATCGACGCCAACGGCATTGTCAATGTCGGCGCCAAAGATAAGGCGACCGGCAAGGAGCAGCAGATCCGCATTCAGGCTTCGGGCGGACTCAGCGACGCCGACATTCAGAAGATGGTCAAGGACGCGGAACTCCACGCCAGCGAGGACAAGAAACGGCGCGAGCTGGTTGACGCCCGCAATCATGCCGACGCCCTGATTCACACCACCGAGCGTACGGTTAAGGATGCCGGCGATAAGGTGCCCGCGGCCGACAAGGCGGCGGCCGAGAAGGCGATTGCCGATCTGAAGACCGTGCTCGACAGCGGTGATCTTGCCGCGCTCAAGTCGAAAACCGACGCCCTGGCTCAGGTTTCCATGAAACTGGGCGAGGCGATGTACAAGGCCGGGGCCGGCGGTGAAGGTGCGCCCGGCGGTGCGGAAGGGGCCGCAGCGAGCGATGCCGCTCATGCGGACGGCAAGGCCGGTGTTGTCGACGCCGACTTTGAAGAAGTCGACGACAGCAAGAAGAAGTAGCTGTAAAAGGGTCCGGAAACCCCTCCCTCGGTTTTGCCGAGGGAGGGCGCGGGTAATGGTGCAGGCACGGCGCTGGAATATCTGATGGCCAAACAAGATTATTATGAACTGCTCGGTTGCTCGAAAACCGCTAGTGCGGACGAGCTGAAAAAGGCCTATCGCAAACTGGCGATGCAGTATCATCCGGACAGAAACCCCGGAAACAAAGACGCTGAACACAAGTTCAAAGAAATAAACGAAGCCTATGATGTGCTGCGCGATGAACAAAAGCGTGCGGCATATGATCGATATGGCCATGCCGCGTTCGAGAATGGCGGCGGAGGCCGCGCCGGGGGTGGACCCGGCGGATTCGACTTTAATTTTGGCGGTGGCTTTGCCGATATCTTCGACGAGATGTTCGGCGACTTCATGGGCAACCGGCGCGGCGGCGGCGGCAACAGCGGGGCCCGGGGCGCCGACCTGCGCTACAACATGGAAATCACCCTTGAAGATGCCTTCAAGGGCTCTCATACCACCGTGCGAGTGCCGACCTCGATCGCCTGCGAAGGGTGCAAGGGCACCGGAGCCGAGGGAGCACAACAGCCGGTTTCCTGCCCGACCTGTAGCGGTCACGGCAAGATTCGAGCCCAGCAGGGCTTCTTCACCATCGAGCGTACCTGCCCGAGTTGTCACGGCGCCGGGCGGGTGATCAAGGATCCGTGCCGGCAATGTAGCGGGACCGGCCGAGTCCGCCGCGAGAAAACGCTTCAAGTCAACATTCCCCCCGGCGTCGAAGACGGGACGCGTCTGCGCCTGTCCAACGAGGGCGAAGCCGGTTTGCGCGGCGCCTCTCCGGGTGATCTTTACATTTTCCTGGCGCTGGCGCCGCACCGCTTCTTTCAACGCGAAGGGTCGAACATCCATTGCCGGGTGCCGATCCCGATGACGACGGCAGCGCTCGGCGGTATGATTGAGGTTCCGACCATTGATGGTGGGCGGGCTAAGGTCACCGTGCCGCCCGGCACGCAAACCGGGCAACAATTCCGGTTGAAGGGTCGCGGCATGTCGGTGCTGAACAGCATTGCACGCGGTGATATGTTTATTCTGGCCATGGTTGAAACGCCGGTCAATTTGACCAAGAAACAACAAGACTTGTTACGCGAATTCGAAAAAGCCGGGGCCGGGGCCACCACAAATCCGGAATCCGAGGGATTCTTTGCTAAGGTGCGGGAATTGTGGGAGGATCTCAAAGACTGACCGTGAACCTGGGGGCCGCAACCGATGGATCAATCACCCCGCCATACGCTCCCGCCCCCTCGTGAGGAGATACGGCATCACCCGGCTCGGGCTGTTCCGGCCCAGCGCGGTTGGATCGGGGCGGTTTCCTTTACGGCATTCTTGCTTAGCGTCATTGCCCTGTCCATTAAGGCCGTTGCGGGAACGTTGGCGTTCGTATTGCTGGGCTCCGTTATATTCGTCGTGGCCGTGTTCCACCGGGTATTTCCGGGCAGCCACTTTTTTACCTTGTCGCTGGTTAATTTTATCGGGATTTACGCCTGTATTTTCACGGTCATCGTCGAAAGTAACTTTGCCGGCGTCAGTCCGCGCGAGCAGGCACTAGGCTTCATTTTGCCTTTGCTTGCTTTTTTGGGAGGGGCCGCGATTCGATCGCGGAGCGTGCGCAATATCGTGATTTCGCGCCGACCACGCCATGATTCGCATTTCGGAGAGATCTTTCTATGGTTGCTGCCGATGGTCGGCATGATTGCGCTGACCTTTGCCTTACCGGGAGGCTTCGGGGGACAATTCGCTCCGGTTCCATTCGTGGCCTTTCAGGCCGTGTTGGCGGTAATCGTGTTGTTTGTCAGCCGCGACATTGCGATTTTCTTGCTGGATGTCGGATTATTGTTTGAAGGTTTTTTTCAACAGGCCTCCCGACTGGTGATGCCGGCCTTTGCCTTTTTGACTTTTTATTCTTTGCTTGTCATTATCTTCGCCGCACTTTATTCGATTGCGCAGCGGCTTTTTACCGGCATCAACTTTATCGCCAGCGGTACGCCTCACACACTGAACTTTGCCGAATGCCTGTATTTCTCGGTGGTGACGCTAAGCACGGTCGGCTATGGCGACATCCAGCCGATCAGCGGCCCGATTCGCTTCATCTCGGCGATGGAAATTGTAATGGGGGTATTGTTGTTGCTGTTCGGTTTCAGCGCCATTATCCGCCATTCACCGTCGGCCAATCGCTCGCCGCCCGACGATTTTTAGCGTTCCGGTGATGACTTTTTGCTCCGGTTCGGCCATGTTTCCGCCATGACTGATACCAATTCCACAGTCCCGGATCCGGGAACACTTTATCTGGTGGACGGTTCCGGATTCATTTTCCGGGCCTTCCATGCGTTGCCGACCCTCACTCGGTCCGACGGAACGCCGATCGGGGCCGTACTCGGCTTTACCAACATGCTGATCAAGCTGTTGGCCGACTGCAAGGCGCAGGCCGTCGCGGTCATTTTCGATGCCGGGCGAGTCAACTTCCGCAACGAGATTTATCCGGCGTATAAGGCCAATCGAGAAGCCACACCGCCTGATCTGGTGCCCCAATTCCCGTTGATACGGGAGGTCACCCGCGCCTTTAACGTGCCGTCGGTCGAGTTGGAAGGCTACGAGGCCGATGACCTGATCGCCTCTTATGTGCGCTTAGCGCGCGCAGTCGGGCGCGATGTGGTGATCGTGTCTTCGGATAAAGACTTGATGCAGTTGGTCGGGCCGGGCGTGTCAATGCTCGACCCGATTAAGAATAAGACGCTTGGCCCGGCGGAAGTCTTCGAGAAATTCGGCGTGACACCGGACAAGGTGGTCGATGTCCAGGCGCTGGCCGGAGATAGCACCGACAATGTTCCCGGCGTGCCGGGCATTGGCATTAAAACAGCGGCTTTACTTATTAATGAATATGGCGATCTCGATACTTTGCTTAGCCGAGCCGGTGAGATCAAACAGGCGAAGCGCAAACAGTCTTTACTGGAATTTGCCGAACAAGCCCGAATTTCTCGACAATTGGTTCAGTTGGCAATGGAGACGCCGGTTCCGGTTCCGCTTGACTCGTTGCGAGCCCAGCGGCCTGATCCGGACATACTATTTGCTTTTCTGCGTGAGCAAGGTTTCAAGACCATTGTTCACCGCATTGAAAACGAGTTCCTGCATGGTCATGGCACTAGCGTTGCCGTACCCGCTGCGCCGTCTCCGACACCTGCACCGATTAATGAGACGCCTGAGTCCGTCAATCATCCGCCGGTAGCGCCACCCGAATCCGTGAACTATGAGCTGGTACAAAGCCTTGATGCACTTGAAGCCTGGATAGCGCGCGCCACTGAGGCGGGTGTGGTTGCCGTTGACACCGAAACCACTTCGTTAAATCCGAGCACGACAACATTGGTCGGGGTATCATTAGCCGTCAAGCCGGGCCTTGCCTGCTATATTCCACTTGGCCATGTCGCCCCTGATTCGCGTGAAGATGGTTTCGATTTCGGTGAGGCAAAGCCTGTCCAAATACCGGTTCAAGCGGCCCTTGCCGCGCTTAAGCCGCTGTTGGAACATCCGGGCGTCTTGAAGATCGCTCATAATTTGAAATTTGATGCCCAAGTATTCGCTCAACACAATATTGCCGTCACCCCCTATGATGATACCATGCTGATTAGTTATGTTGTTGCCGGCGGCAAGCATGGCCACGGAATGGATGAGTTATCTGAACTTCACCTTGGGCACAAAACCATCAGCTTTGCCGAAGTCTGTGGCAGCGGTAAAGCACAAATCACTTTCGACCGAGTCGCACTGGATGTCGCCTGTACCTATGCCGCAGAAGACGCCGACATCACCCTCAGACTGTGGCGTACACTGAAGCCGCGCCTGGTCGAAGACCATATGGTTGCTGTTTACGAAACACTGGAGCGACCGTTGGTTCCGGTGATTGCCGAGATGGAACGTACAGGCGTATGTGTTGACCGTACCGTACTTGCCGGGTTGTCGCGTGACTTTGGCGTCCGGCTTGCGGAACTGGAAGGAGAGATACACCGGCTGGCCGGGCATTCCTTCAATGTCGGCTCGCCCAAGCAATTGGCCGAGGTGCTGTACGTTGAAATGAATTTGACCGGCGGCAAAAAGGGCAAGAGCGGTACGCTGTCAACCGACAGCGCCACCCTCGAACCGCTCGCCGAGCAAGGCCTTGAAATTGCTCAAAAAGTTCTTGATTGGCGCCAATTGGCCAAGCTGAAAAGCACGTACACCGATGCTTTGCCGCAGCAGATCGCTACACGTACAGGACGCGTACACACCTCTTTTTCAATGGCGACAACCAGTACGGGACGGCTGGCTTCAAGTGACCCTAACCTTCAAAACATCCCGATTCGCAGTGATGAGGGCCGTAAGATACGAACGGCCTTCGTTGCACCGCCGGGCTTCAAATTATTGTCGGTCGACTACTCCCAAATAGAGCTTCGGCTGGTTGCCGCGATTGCCGATATTGAAGCGCTGAAACAAGCTTTTCGGGATGGTGTCGATGTTCATGCATTAACGGCGTCCAAGGTGTTCGGGGTTCCCCTTGCCGACATGACATCCGATCTACGCCGAAAGGCGAAAGCCATTAATTTTGGTATCATTTACGGAATCAGCGGCTTCGGTCTGGGCAAACAGCTTGGTATTTCTACCGGAGAAGCGACGAGCTTTATTCGCGACTATCTCGACCGCTTTCACGAGTTGCGCGACTGGATGGAAGCCACAAAAGCCGGTTGTCGCCAAACCGGCTATGTCACAACCTTGTTCGGCCGTAAATGTCATATCCGTGATATCAATGATCGCAACCCCGGCCGCCGCTCCGGCGCCGAACGTCAGGCGATCAATGCCCCGATTCAGGGGAGCGCCGCCGACATCATAAAACGCGCGATGATCCGCATTCCCGGAGCCTTAGCCGCCGGTCACCTGACCGGGCGGCTATTACTTCAAGTTCATGATGAACTAATCTTCGAAGTGCCTGAATCCGAACTGGAGGCGACCACCAGCTTAGTCCGCGCCGTGATGGAGTCAGCCGCCGATTTCGGCGTCCCGCTTATTGCAGAGGCCGGCATTGCCGACAATTGGGCCGCAGCACACTAAGGCCTTATACTGTTAAGACAGAACAGCTTCCGGTGCCGAGAGCAGTAAAGGCTTGGTTTCAATTACATCGCGTTGCACATCTGACCCCGGATTTTGCCATTCAATGCCGTTCTCGTGAAACCGTTCCCAAATCTTAGCCAAAACATCATTGACGACCATATTCTCGTCATTGCCCTTTTTGGCATAAAACTTGACCCGATAGCGCGCCGTCCATAAACCTTGCTGGCATTCGACCCCTTTGAACTGGGCATCCGGGCCGAAATAGTTGCTGGCCAAGTTTATAAATATGTCGAAGCTGTCTAGTGCCTCTTTAACCAATTTTCGGATCAACCGTGGATCATAGCGCGGGTCAACAAACAATTGCAGACGAATAAAATTATCGGCCATGTTGCTATAATTATGAACTTCCGCTTCCGAGACCTTTGAATTGGCAAGGCAGACCAGTTGCCCCTCCAGATGACGGATGCGGGTCGTACGCCAAGTGATATCGACCACCTGCCCCATGACATTGGCATTTAGTTTAATAAAATCTCCAACTGTAAACGGTCGTTCAATATTAAGGACAATACCTGAAAAGATGTTAGCAATATTCGCCTGAATCGCAAGACCGATAATCATCGCCATTAAGCCGGACGTTGCCAGCAGGCTGGTTATGGTCTTACCCATCACAAAAGCAACCACGCCAAAAATCGCAAATAAATAGATTACCAACGAAACAGTGGCTCGAATAATATTTGGGATTTTTCTTCCGGTCCTGATTTCCAGCGGCACCCAAATGAAGCGCTCGACTGAAATCGCAGCAAGACGCCCGGGAATCAGCCACCACAATGAACTGAAGACTAGAACGAACATATCAACAGTCGAAGTGGAAAGATTCTGAACCCCATAGTCAAGCGCAAGACTTCCAGCAGACATTAGTAAAAGCGGCCAACTAAAGATGCGCAACCCCAAAGTCTGCATCCGCCAAAATTGGCCCCGATCCTTACGATCAAGCAATGAAGCGACAACGGAGCCAACCAGGGAAAAAATGGCGATGACCACAAACCATTCCTGCGGGATCACATCCCGCGGTTCGAATTGATCGGGTTTCAGCAACGCGCCCATGTCGAGTTGAGAAAATTCGGCGCGCGGTTTACCGAAACCGACAAAGGCCGGGTCGCCCTCGGCGCCGCGGAGCGCCACATCCTGCGACACCCATGCCCGATCAAGCAGCCAACCATTAATTGCAGCAAGGACACGCGACCGCGTCATTGATTGCAGCAACGGATCGGCAACCCCGGTTCCCGGCGATACCATCCCCAACATATTTTGAATAAAGGAAGCATCACTGGTGCCGGAACCGGGATCAAACACCAAACTGGACTTAAGCAATTGCTCAGCCAGGGTCGAGCCGCCCGCAAGGTCCATTCCCAAAATGTCGCTAACATACATCAAGTTATTTCGACTAAGGGTCCGATGATGAAATGTGATACCGATTATCTGTGTCCCATAGACACGATCAACTGAAGAATAGTTTAGAAAGAACTTGCCACGCGCACGATAGCTACGCCAAATCATATCCCCGGCTTTAACTTCACGCTCCAGCTTATCCAGCTTGATCGGTTCTGCGGCATTTGTAAAAATAATATCTTGCGGTTCAACAGCACCTCTCCAGCGGAACCATATTACAAAGTCAAGAGAAACTGTATTAGCTGAAAGATCAAGACCACTGATTTTATCAAGCTTCAAGCCGGCATAAACAACATTAGTCTTATACATAAATCGATCATTGACATATAGTGCCCGGCCGGCCACCAACTCTTCAAGATAGTTTCCAACATTTTCTTCAACAATTGGCGACAGTTGGGTAAGCGCCGCGACCAGAGCCGTGCCATCATAACTACCGATCATGATCTGAGGCGCTGAAACCCCCTTAGCATTAAAGGCGACCGGTCCAAACAGAGTATCAAGATGCGTGCGACCACTACCGTGACTGCCATCCAGAGCTGCAATCCGCTCACGTATTTGCTTACGGACAGCGTCCAAACTCAGGCCGGCATCCGTACGTCCCGGCTTGCCCCGTGCGTACACCAACAGACGTACAGCATTAAACCCGCTGGCCGCGACCCAATCGGGCTCGCCACGATGGTTCTTTTGGTAACCGTTTTTAAAGCCTTGAGCCAGTTCATCAGCCGTATCGAACAGCAATGGGGTCGTGGTGAGCGTGCCGTTCAATACTGAATCCAGCGATGCCGGCGCCTTACGTTCAGACACCGGGCGTACAGTTTGCCACGCCGTCCTAAGCGCATTTTCGAAAGCCGTGGTTGCAAGTATTGAAGGCCCGACCGCCCGGTTGGAGATGCCCTCGCGCCGAAGAGCTGCCAAAGCCCCGGCACTTGATTCGGCATCCCCCAATAATAAAAAGGCGCCGATCAGCTTTTTATCCTTAATCTCGGCAGTAATCGCAGCAAGGCGTTCCGGGGTACCGTCATGCTCCCAGCGATAGAGAACCTTTGTCCCGAAACGCTGCATTACCTCGTCAAATACCCGCGCAAGCGTTTCATTGTCGGTACCGGCACGATATATAATTGATACTGTTTTTTCTCCGATAACATTACGGACATAATTGGCAAGAAAACGAGTCTCCACCGTTCGGTCGATTGCTGTTTTGAACAGCCAGGGATTGACCGTCCCTTCACTATCCAGATCGGCGGCAGGCGTAATAGCCGGAAGGCCATGCGCCCGATAAACCTCTCCCGCTGCGGCCGCCGCATCGGCGGACCAGTGGCCCACCACCCCGATCACCCCGGCTTCGGCGGCTTGCTCTGCCACCTGTCGAGCCTTTTCCGGATCGCTGCCATCATCGAACGCCAAAAGCTTGAGCGCCCGCCCGCCGACACCACCCGATCGATTAACCTGCTCGATGAACAGAGCGGCACCCCGTCGAATCTGCTCGCCTTGTGCGCGATCAGGCCCACTCAAGGGGGCAATCACCGCGATTTTCATCTCCTGATCGGTCGGCCTTAGCACTGCGAAGCGAACGACCAAAGAGATAATCGCCGCCACACATGCCGCAATGGCCAGGATAATCAGAAAAAGAGAGCGCTTAGACCAACGCTGTTGCGTGCTATCGGATTCCGATGAGGACATTGAAGACCGATTCAGTTTATGAGAATGTTCAGTTTCTATTGAAGATCAACAGCGCAAAATATAGCCAATCTCCGACAAGGAGACAAGACAATCGTAATACAAAATTTATGGGGCTTGCAATACTATTGCTACTGAGCATAAAATGCGAATTTGGCGGCTCTATTTTTCTTTGCCTTGCCTGCAATCAGCGCAATCGCCGAAATATAGACAGCGCCGCACGATTCACCCGAATGCGCGCCGGCAACAACACAGCCGAAGCGGAGTCCGACCGATTCAAACCTTATTCATACGCTCAAACTGGCTTGCATCCTGAAGAGCGGCAATCGCCAGTGTTTTCAGGGTCTTAGGATCGTCGGCCCGCTGCATCTGCGCATGCGGCATACCGACGCCGTCCCGCCGGACGGTCATAACCTGCCAAAGGCCACCACCCGGTCCCAGCCTGCGGAAGATTTGTCCTTCGGTGATATCGCATTTGCGGGACATCGGTCCCCTCCATTGCCGGAACTATCATTCACTGACGCCTTCATGCCGTTAAGGTGGCTTCGGCGCCCAAACTTGTTACCAATTTATAAAGGTTTTTTCGATACGCGGAAATATCAATGCTAAATTGACGATTTCATGTGACGCGGAAGACACGATGGCGGTTACTGTCGGCTCACATGAGCCGTCAAACTAGTCTAATTTCAGCCATAACTAAGATGAATTACACGCTATAGACGATTTAGTAAAAAAGTATCCCGGCGGAGAACCGCCGGGACGCTGTTACACAACGGATATAGAGACGTCACCAGGGTCGACGCGGGACTATTTCAGCTCAGCAAAATTACCGTCATGCCATTGATAGACGACGTAAGCCGGGCTGGTGATATCCCCCTTAGCATCAAAGCCGAGATTGCCGATCACGGTATCATAGCTACCGGTGTGAAGTTGCTGAGTCACCTTGGCGAGATCGGTACCCCCCGCCCGCTTGACCGCCTCGGCATAGACCTGCATGGTCGCATAACCATAAAGAGTGTAGCCCTCGGGCTCATACCCGGCTTTGCGGAAGGCATCGACCACGGCCTTGGCCTCGGGCTTGAGCCGCGGATCGGGACCGAAGGTCATCAGCGTACCTTCTCCGGCCGCACCGGTGATGCCCCAATATTCATTAGTTACCAGAGCATCCCCACCGACGACCTTTGCTTGCAGACCCTGATCCCGCATTTGACGAGTCAGCAAACCGGCCTCGGTATGATAGCCACCGACAAACACAACTTCTATTTGTTCTTGCTTCAGCTTGCTGACCAGTGCCGCGAAATCTTTTTCGCCGGCGGAATAGGCTTCATTAATCCGCTCCTTGATCCCGGCGGCATTAATCGCACGCTTCGCCTCGTCGGCCAGACCTTTACCATAGGCCGACTTGTCATTGAGAATGGCAATTCGGCCATTCTTATAATGAGCGGCAAGATAGGCACCGCCGACCGCACCCTGCTGATCGTCACGCCCGCACACCCGGAACACGTTCTTGAAACCTTGTTCGGTGAATTTGGGATTGGTCGAGCCCGGTGAAATTTGCAGAACACCTTCTTCATTATAGACCGCAGATGCCGGGATCGATGATCCTGAACAGAAATGACCATCGACGAACTTAACACCGGCCTTTACCATTTGATTGGCTACCGCCACAGCTTGTTTGGGATCACAAGCATCATCACCGGTCAACAGGTCCAGCTTCTTACCCGATACGCCACCGGCCGCATTTATATCTGCGACCGCCATCTCGGCGCCGCGTTTAATTTGCTCGCCGATCGAGGCAACCGCTCCGGTAAAGGGACCGACCACGGCAACCTTGATCGAATCCTCGGCATAAACCGGCGGCGCACCAAAAGCGGTCAGCGCAACGGCGGCAAGCAGGGCCAATCTCAATTTCATCAGAAGAGATCCCTTCGGCTGTAAATGGAAAGATAGGCAAACTATAAAGCATCACCCCCGACAACGCCAGCCGAACGGACCGTCGCGCTCATACAGCCAGGGATATTGCGTAACCATCCGCCGTGCCAATGTCAGGCGATAGCTGCACAGGCCGATTATCACCGGAACTATTCCATGGCCGATAAAGCCCGCAGGCGACCACAAAGTCCCGCCGAATAAACCATAGACCAGGAACCGATCGGCCGCGGCCAACACTATACATTGAAGCAGCACGCGTCCCGGTCCGTGCCATGCTCCAGCCGCTCCTTGCCCGGCCAGAAATGCGCAGGTACCGAACAGCCCGATCGTCAGCCCGAAAAAAACCGGCAGGGATACGTCGAACCGGGCGAGAACATCAAACAGGGAAGCAGCCATGGTTTATCTCTGTCCGAGTCGACGGAAGGC
>SERZ01001164.1_pt1 | contig 15570 bp, 14 predicted proteins | sample 3171461 | NCBI WGS metagenome assembly SERZ01 (sample SAMN06051861, study PRJNA518727) | freshwater metagenome | biome: subpolar coniferous forest; feature: holomictic lake; material: water; isolation source: holomictic Lake 227, 6 m depth | place: Canada: near Kenora, Ontario | collected... | reverse complement strand
TTTCGAACAGATGTACAGGCGTTTTGAGCTGGTGGATAAACGATTCGATCAGCTTACCGGAGAACTGAAAGACTTCAAAGGCGATGTGAGCCGGCATTTTGAACAGATATCTGCATCCATTGAGCGTATGGGAGACAAACTGGATGTACGAGATGCCCGGCAGCGCTCATTTACGCTGCAGATGTTCGGAATAGCGATCAGCGTATCGTTTTTAGGTGCATTGGGAATATTGGCCAAGTCTTTTGGTATTATATAGTCGGATTCACATTCTGTACTCACAATAGCCTGATTTTTTCGGCTGCATGAAGGATGCCGAGAAACGCTATGATACTTTTAAAATTACCAAATCATGATAAGGGGATATTATATGAGTTGCGTAACAGATATTTTGGTTATTGACGATGACAAGGATCTGGTGGAGTCCATGCGGATCATCCTGGAAAGTCGCCAGTATGGGGTTCGCGTGGCCTATAATGGGAAACAGGGGTATGAGAAAATTGAAGCCAAGATTCCAGATATGATCATTCTGGATGTGATGATGGCAACCGATACCGATGGTTTTGATCTGGCGTATAAACTCAAGCATCAACTTGAGTACCGGAATATCCCCATCATCATGGCCACGTCATTTCCCCAGAAAATGGCTGAAGAAGGCTCGGAGAAATTTCAACACATTCTGGGCGAATCATGGCCCATTTCCCATTTTATTGAAAAACCCATCGATCCCGAAGATCTGCTGATTGTCATGGAAAATATTCTTACTGAGCATAAAATGGAAATGAACCAGTCTTAAGTTTGAACCTCTGGGCTGTTCGATAAGATTGCGGTCATTCGATAAGATTGCAGTCATTCGGTCAGGTCGTAGGTTTGCCTTCTTGCGGGAGATCAACCGATGCAACCGGGATATGTGCTGGTCAAGGAACAGTTGTTCTTCCGTAAGGAGCTGATCGAACGGCTCCCGTGGTTGATTAGGCTCAGATGGGCTGTGGTTGTATTCGGTTTTGCAGGGTGCGGCGCAAGTTATTTTTTTTGGCAATGGTTGCCGCTGCCTTTGATGGCGATTCTTTCAGGCGTTCTTTGCTATAATTTGCTGTTTCTGTTTGTCTGGAGAAGACTCTCGCCTTTTAAATCACAAGGGGTGCATTCCGACTTCGATTCGTCCTTCATTCGCGCCCAGGATGTTCTTCGATTCAACGTTTTCGCCCATGCTCAGATTTCGCTCGACCTTTTGGCACTTTGCATGGCAATATGGTATTCAGGCGGTGTATGCAGCCCGCTGGCGTTGTTTGTAATCTTTCATATCATTTTGACGGGCATCTTGCTGCAGCCGCTGAGTTGCTATCTTTACGGGGTGCTGGTTTTGCTGACCCTGGGGGGGCTTGTATGGCTTCAGTCAGGGGTGCATTCACCAATTTTTCCATTATGGTATCAGCATGTGATATTGCCTTACGATGGCAACCCGGTTGCCAAGGATTTTATTGGGATTGTTCGTTATGCGACGTTGGTCGTGGCGGTTTTGATCACGGCATTTCTGGTGACAACCCTCAAGCTGAGCCTAAGAACCAAGGGCAGAGAACTGCTGAGGCTTTCCAAAGCACTGGATGCCAGTAACACCAAGCTGACAGCCCTCTACGATATGGTCAAGGAAATGGGAATGAGTACGGAGTCCAAAGCCTTGATGGATTCTGCTACCTGCCGTGCTGCAGGCATCATGGGGGTAAAGGCTTGCTCCATCAAATTACTGGATGAGCAGCACAAAAAACTCCGATTCGCCTCAACTTATGGACTTAGCGAAGACTACATCAAATCCAAAGAGAGCATTGATATTCAAAAGAGTCCGATCAATCGAAAAATCATTGATGGTGCTGTTTACGCCATCGGTCATATCGAGGAACGTGACTATTTTGCATATCCCGAAGATATCCGGAAAGAGGGAATTGCGTCCTTGATTTGCCTTCCCCTTCGTGTGGAAAAGAGAATTCTCGGGGTCTTCTGCGTTTACAGCGATGCTGACGCATCTTTTACAGAAAACGATGTGCGGTTTTTCGCGCTGATGGCGGACCTGACCGCAATGGAAATCGAAAAACTCAACACGCAACTCAACCGGATCTGGTTTTTGCAAAAGGCCGCTCATCAACTGCGCTCTCCCCTGCATGCGGTTGTCAGTATGCTCAGGATACTGCAAAAGGGGTATCTGGGTGAAATGAACATCAAGCAGGAAGAAACCGTACTGCGCTGCGACAAGCGATTGGAACTGTTGGACAGCCTGGTTAAAGACCTTCTCAGCCTGAGCATCCGTCGGACTGCCTTGAACTCCGATGCGCTGAATCGTGTTCAGGTCTCGGAGGTTCTTCGGGTTGTGTCCGGTCTGTTTGAGTCTCAGGCGCGGGAAAAAAACATAGATATCATCTTTAGCATTGATGAGAATCTGCCCGCCGTGATGGCCACCGACCGGCTGCTGGATGACCTGTTCACCAATCTGATTTCCAATGCTCTGAAATATACGCTGCCAGGCGGAAAGGTGACGGTTTGCCTGACTCGCGCCGAGGAAGGCGGCATCCGGATGGAAGTGACAGATACCGGCATCGGCATTCCCGAACAAGATTTTTCGCGGTTGTTTTCAGAATTTTACCGGGCGGAAAATGCCAAAGATTTTACGGAAACGGGAACGGGATTGGGGCTGGTGATTGTCAAAGAAATCCTGGATCAACTTAAAGGCACGATTTCCGTCAGCAGCAGCATCGGGGAGGGAAGTACGTTTGTCTGCCACCTTCCCTGAAGAAGGGGGCAGGGGGACAGTTTTTTTCCTGCCTCTGTCAAAGAATGCATTGATAAAAACCGGCATTCTACAGCGGATCACCTCCGAAATGGAGAATAGTAAACGTCATATCCGCGATGAGGATGCCAAGCTATTTGCAGAATCATTGAATATTGATTACCGGTTTTTCTGTGAACAGGAGAGACACTATGATCAGCACTTACGAACAAGATTTTTACATGTGGACACAGGAACAAGCTGCAATTCTGAAGGCCGGAGCGTTGTCACAGCTTGACGTTGCAAATCTGATTGAGGAAATCGAAAGTATGGGTAAAACACAGAAACGGGAGTTGATAAGTCGGTTGACAGTATTGATTATGCACCTTCTGAAATGGGATTATCAGCCGGAACGAAGGGGGCGAAGCTGGCAAAGTACTATAATTACGCAGAGAAAGGAAATCAAACGCCTTCTTAAAGATAATCCAGGCTTAAAAAGCATTGTTGGAGAAACATTGCCTGAAACTTTTTTGGATGCTGCAGAAATCGCATCTGCTGAAACAGGCTTACCGGAAACAGCATTCCCGAAAACCTGTCCATACACCGTTGATCAGATCATTGGTGATTTCAAACAGTAATCTCAGTTCTAAACAGTCAACCGTTGCAAGATTACCCAGCAAATTATCCGTTTGATTATTTCATTTTGTTCTGTCACCTTCCCGAGATGCGAGATCAAAAAGGCAGAGATGCCAGTTTTATGATTCTACGCCACAACCGTGATGCGGCTGGATCCGCCCGGCCTTTTTTCCAGACGGATCTGGGTGGGGATTTCATCTGCAAGACGTTTTACGTGTGAAACAATACCAATCGTCTTGCCGTTGGTCCGAAGGCCCTTGAGGGCGGACATCACTTTGTATAGCATCTCGTCGTCCAGTACCCCAAAACCTTCATCCAGGAAAAGGGATTCAATCTTGCGATGCTGCGCGGCCATGTCAGACAACCCCAGAGCAAGGCAAAGACTCACCAGGAAAGATTCTCCGCCCGAAAGCGTCTTCACGGATCGAAGCGCCCTGTCTTGAAGAACGTCTTCGATGTGCAGCCCTGGAACGTTCGCTGTAGCCGGTCTCAGGGCATAGCGACCACCGCTCAGCGAGGTCAGATGTTGGTTGGTTTCTTCCATAAGCTGCTTCAACAAGAGCTGTTGAAGCTTTGCTCCAGCATCGTGGCTGCCATGCTCTTCAACACTGCGATGCACGGCAATGGCTTCAGCACATATCTTTTCCTGAACTGTAATAGCCTGAAGTAGTTCGCGATATTCTTGCTCCGCTTTACGATGCTGCTCCAAAGTGCGTTCGCCGCTGTCGATATCCTGCTCCAGAGTTTTTTGACGCTTTAGCGCATCGGAAATCTTCCAACGGACCGTACCGAGAGAATCTTGCGTGGTGTATTTGGGCTGGATCGCTGCCAGTGCTTCGCGCGCCGCTGTCAATGCCACATCGGCTCCGGCTATACGATTCACGATTTCCTGTTCGCCCTGGAGGATTGAGAGTCCGTCTCTAATGTCGCTCAACGAGCCAAAACCTGCGGCGCTGGATCGGTCCATGATGTCCAGCTCCGTGGTGTCCGCCTCATTTCGGGTTTGCAGCATTTGGTCGTGCAGCCGCTTTAACACTTCCCGATCTGCTGCAAGACCTTGATGAAGGGTGTCAGCTTCCGTAGTCAGAGACTGCTCTTTAGCATTGAAACCTTCCACCTCGCTTTCCAGTGTTCGGCGCTCATGGGCTGGGTCCATGTCGCCGTAACGGGCATCGCGATCTGCCTTGAGTTCATTCAGCAGCGTCTGGATGGCCTCGCTTTCCACGGACAGAGACTGCATCTCCTCCTCAAGGCGCTGAAGAACTTCGGGAAATGCCTCCCGCTGTGTTTGGAGCAACTGCAGTTCATCCTCCGCCATCATCCGCTCCAGGCGTTTAAGGTGGTAATTTTCTGATCGTTCCCTGAGTCGCTCCACTGGCAATCTCTCGCTGCCTGGCTCTGGTAAATGTTCCCCCCAATGCTGAAGGTGAACAGACAGCTCCGAGCGGATCGAGCTCTCGTTCTCACCCAAATGGTTCAAGTCGTTATCAATCTTAGCCAGCGTCTTTTGACGGGTTTCATGCTCATCCTTAGTCAGCTTTAGCACCTTCTCCCGTTTGGAGAGTTTTTCCAACTTGCGACCCAAGGAGCGATCCGTCCACTTCACTCGCCATACATACCACCAGGCAGTACGCAATCGGGATATGGCACTCCGGATTTCCTTGCGGATGGTGCGAATACTCTCCGATGGCGGATTTATATCGCCGAAATTCCATGCCTCACCCGCCACCCCGCATGCGCTGACCCACTGCTGCTGCACTTTCTCCATGGCTTTGACCCGCGCCTGAAGCGAAATGTCTTGGGCCTGAAGGGAATCGAGTTCGATTTGTTGAGCCTGGATTTTCTCCTCCCGATTCCGTACAATGCTATCCAGTTCCGTGAAGTCGATCCCTCCATTGTCCAAAAAGGGGTGCGCGGATGCACCGCAAAGGGGACATGGTTCTCCCTGCTGCAACAAGCCTCTGTCCGGGTCGAACCGGCGAATGGTGTCACGCTGCCTGATCTGCTCTTCCAGTTCCTGCAGACGTGATCGTTCAACAGAGACAGACTGCGTTAGGTCTGCTATAAGTGACTGGTTTTTCGCCAGTTCGTCCCGAACATTTTTGAAAGCACCATCCTTCTTGGCCTTGCGGCCTATTCGAATGAGTGACTTGCATGCGGCCAGTTTTTTTATACGATGGTCAATGCTGGCATTAAGGCTATCTTTTGTCTCACCATCGAAAACGGCCAGAAGATGCCCATCCCGATCCGTTTTGCGATCTTTAAGCAGTTCGGCCTTTCGTCCGGCTTTTTGGACCAGCGCTTCGGCATGCCGGAACGCCTTGGCCGCTCGCTTTTCGGCCTTGAGCGCATCGCCCCTTAAGCTTCTGCATTTTTCCAGCTTTTGGCGAATTGCGATGATCTGCGTCAGGAGAGATTCCATGTTTGGAATCTCCGCATCCAGGATTTCATCCCCTTCGTGCGCTTCGATCCACTGCAGAAGAGACTGAATTCTTCCGCTCAGCCCTCTTTCTTTTTCTTCATGCTCCGATCGTTTATGCGACGTGTTCCCCTGCTCACGCGTTATGGCTTCCAGACGGGATACCGTTTCCAAAAAACGATCCCCTGTGGCGGCAATGTTGCGATCCAGGAGCGCTGCCTCAATAAAATCCCCGGTTCGCGCCGCAAGACGATCCCGAGCCAATTCAAGTTCTCTGCAAATTCCGCCAAGTCGCGCTTCCAACTCCCAGATATGTTCCTCCCTTGCCGAAATCGCAGCTTCCAGGTGCAGGTATTCACCCTGAAACGTCTCCGCCCTTGCCTTCAGCGTATCCACCTGAATCAGGTTTTCTCTGTAAAGTCCGGCAGGTCGAGCGTGCTCCAACTGGTGAAGACTTTTCTGCGCCTCGGCATACCGCGTTTCCGCCATAAGTAGAGCCTCGGCGGCATCCCGCTCGGCCATAGGCTCCCGCTCCAGCCGTTCCAGCCATGCCTCCATGTCCCGAAGCACTTTCATGTCCCGTTCAATTTCCCGGATATCTGCCAGCGCCTGTTCGATGTGCTGTCCAACTTCATCCATACAGTTACTGTCCGGTGTCTGGAAGCCGGCGGCATCCTCCTTTAGCCGATGCAACCGCCCGGTTTCCAGTTCGGCCCGTGTGCGGATGGATTCTTCCATCTCCCAGAGTATTTCCGGACCGATAATCTTTTCAAGAATTTCCGCCCGTTCGTTTTCCAGAGCGTTTAAAAAGGCCGAAAACTCGCCTTGAGCGAGGAGAATGGAGCGACAGAATCGCTTGAAATCGAGTCCGGTCAACTCTGCTATACGATTTCGAACCGGAACCAAGCGACTTTCCAGCAAGTGTTTTTCACCGTTCAGGGAGAAAAGCGACATTTCGGGAGGATCCGGATTTTCACCTGCATTTTGCACGGACCACCTGCTGCAATAGACATGGTCCATCACCGAAAAAGATACTTCCGCGCAGGATTCTTTCCCATGCAGGTTCAGGATGCCCGTTCCTGGACTTCCAAGACGCGCCGTCTCACCGTAAAGCCCAAGGGTGATCGCATCCAGGATGGATGATTTTCCCGAACCATTGGGGCCCACAATGGCAAAAAGCCCCGTATCTGAGATCGGAGAACGGTCGAAGCGAATTTCCCATTCTCCAGTCAGCGAGTTGATGTTCTTGAATTTGACGCCCAGTATCTTCATTATGGTTTTCCGTTCACAGAAAAGACGTGAATAGTGAATAGTGAATAGTGAATGACTTCACCATTCATCGTTTATAAATCCAGGCCGATCCGCCAGTTTTAGCCCAGAATCAGTCTCTGGGGATCGCATTTTTCCCGAAGAATTTTGAGCTCGAAATTTGTTGGTGGGGCCACTTCCGTTGCCCGCGACACGTCTATATCAAAACCCATGTTGTCCAGAATCTGCTGCGGTGTGATGCCAGGGAAAAAGCCGGTCAGATACATCTCCCTGGTGATGTCATCAAACCCCATCGTCGCCATGTTGGTAATGACGGATTCCGGCCCGCCGTCAGGAAGTCCTGCTTTTTTGCGACCTTGCGGCCCGTCTAACCAGCCGGGGCTGGTGATATAATCCACTTTGGGGACAAATTTTCGCTTTTCATGCTGCATGAAGGTAATAGTCCTGCCCACAAACGAGGCCACATCGCAGGCCCCGCCGCTTCCGGAAAACCTGACCTTGGGTTTGAAATAATCCCCAATGGCAGTTGAATTCAGATTTCCGAACTTGTCAATTTGGGCGGCGCCCATGATACCAACCACATGCGGGCCGGTGATCCGGCTTTGCATGGTGGCGAAAGCATCCGCCAGGTTGCCGTTCACCGATGTCCAGAACATCACCCTGGAGTCCGCCACTGCCAGAGGGACTTCTTCCAGCAGGGAGTCAATGGCTCCGGTCTCAAAGAAAATGACGCTGTTTGGAGCACAGATGTGTTTGGCGGCCATTGCGGCCAACATTGAAATGCCCGTGCCGCAAAAAACAATATCGCCGTCCTTGATCTTGCGCGCAGCGGCAAGGGTCATCAGTTCTTTTAACGTATAATCAAGCATGTCTTCCCTATCTCCTGTCCAGTCCCACTGCATAGCCTGTTCTGGGATCAGCCTTGATGGCATCAAGCCGCCCGTTTCCGATCTTGTTCAGAAGCCCCTGATGATCGGGTACGCCATAGACAAATTCTTCCAAATAGGCGTTGTATAGCAAATCGTCTTCGGCATTCTTGCGGTAGGCGTTGAGATAAGCCGGGTCATAATCGTAATACCGGTAACAGGCCGTGGGATAGGCTCCGTAGGGTATATGGACTACGGCATCCACGCAGAAAGAGGGAATCTGGTTCTGGTCCGGACCGGCCTTGAGGAAATCGGATGACACCAGCTCTTCGCAGGTGACGATCAGATGCCTGGCGCACTTGGCCTGCTCGACATCTGAAAATGACAAGCCTTCCATGCGCACTGTGCCTTCCAGGTCCGCCTTCTGAACGTGAATGATGGTGACATCGCAGTTGATGGCCGGGACCAGGACAAGTTTCGGAGCATCTGCCCATGACCCGAAAGGATTGTCCATCACCCGAAGCTTTTGATCCGGAAGCTTGGTATCTTCTAATCGCATCTGCCTTGAAAACCCCCATTTTTCGATGATATCCGTTCCCAGAGACGACCGGGTTGGCAGAAACGGCACACCCATGGCGCCTGCCATAAATCGCAACGTCATCTGGTAATTGGAATAATCTTCGATGGCAATGGCGCCGGACTGGGCGGCTTTTTTAAATCGGACGCAAGTCGGGGCGAATCTGCCGGTTCCGGCGTAGGCGATCTCCAACCGGGACACGCATCCAGCGCCGATCAGCTCATCAACTCCCTGGCCGTTGGAGTGCGCATAGAGATGGATGTTGCTGATTTTCTGACGGATGATTTCATAAACTGCCGCCATTGGGTTCCGGCTGGCTGTGAATCCACCGATGGACAGATGGCAACCGCTGAAAACAAATTTTGTTACTGCCTCTGAAAGGCTGATTGTTTTATCCTGACTGATATTCATGCGTTTTTGGATCCCAATTCAATCAAAGTGTTAAGTCAAGGGGATGATTCTTTTGCTGAAGTCAATGCGTTGTCCAATGCAATCGCCTGAACATTTAGTTCAAAAATATAGAGTATTCATAAAACAAAGAAGTATCCATGTCAAAATAAATGATTCGATCATCATCTCCTTTATGAACAAATGTAAACATTTCGCCGCAAGAAACCTGGAGGATCGGGATTGCTAACGCAAGCTCAGCGGGCGAGCGATCGCGAAGTTTCGATGGAGTGTTGAGTTAGATTTGGCTGTTTGATCTGAATTTTGGCTTCGATAGGCTGAATATCGAATATGCCATGTTGGATAGACTTTATAGATTCAATTTTTTTGAATAAACCAATTTTATTGTCTGCCTTTTCAAGCGATGTCTCGCTCATAAATTTGATTAGTTTTTCGATGTCTTGAACGTTTTTTATATTAAAAAATTGTTTAGTTTTGCTTACATACACTACTGCTATTTTATTTCTTTCGACAAGTTCAATTGCATTACTCAGAGTACCCGTGCTACTGCCATTCCAAATCATAAAGCCATAATCACAGTCCGCAGCCATTGCTTTGTCTTTAACTGTGAAAAACTGTCGAGTTCCAGGCTTATAGGAAGTATCAACCTTTTTGGTGTCCCAATGCCCTATATTGTTTCTAGGCTTATCTCCTGAGCAATAAACAACAACGGAACGGACTTCATTTGATTTTAAGTATTCTTGAATAGAGCTATCAACACCACTTGCATCCCCAACAATGACTCTTAAGTTCGATGAGATAATATTTTTTAACCGCTCGATAACTTTAGAATCAAGTTTTTTTATATTGATTGAGCCAGATACAAAAACATTTTTCATGAGTTTTTCCTCGTTACTGCGACTACAAAAATCTTATTGATTTTTGTGTACTGTTTTAACATGACTGTAGCCGCTTCAAGTGATGACCCTGTGTCACACAGGTCATCCACAATTAACACATTATATTTACCATCAGCCAATATATCATTTACCTTAAAAGCAGAGCATAGTATTTTAATTCGCGCTTCTTTCGATGGGATATTTTTCACTTGATCTGTACTTGATGTTTTCACCAACAAATTGTCATTGTAGGGCTTGTTCATCATTACTGCGACTTGTTTTGCAATTTCTTTTACAGGTTGGGGAATTCTGTGCTTAGAAGGGGGCATCGGTATAATAAATGACACACTCTGAAAATGGTTGCCGAGCGAATCCACTATCTGTTTAGCAAGAATGGTAACTTTGCTGAGATCAGATTTATATTTTAGTTGATACAAAGCCTCACCAACCTCTGTTCGCGTCGTATCAAACATGGGGTGTCCATATTCGTTGTTTCCAGTAAAAATGCTGCTAACGGTGTGCTTGTCAAGTGAGTAGCCAATATCCCATTTGCCAAATATTTTTTGCACGTTCACTTGCATAAGTTTCTCGTTTGTTTTGGTGACAAAGTCTAACGAAGGAAATGAGCGGTCCTTAATGACTTATTTCATGATGGGGTATCGATATCCTGAGCGATTTTGATTCCAATATCCAGAGCCTTTCGGTTCATCTCCAGAAAACTGGGGTGAATACGGGTTTCCAGCACACGAATGACGGATTCGGGTCTGACCAGACCGGTAATTGCGATCACAGCTCCCAACATGCAGATATTAAAGACAATGGGCTTTCCGATTGCATCCATCACCAACTGGTACATGCCAAGCTCAATCTGCCGGGCATCCACCTTCAGCTCGGTCTTCACAAAGCGGGAATCCGTGATCAGCGTGCCGCCAGGGCGAATGATGGGATAGAACTTGTTGTAAGCCTCCTGGGTCAGGCAGACCAGAACATTGGGCTGGGTGACCTTGGGAAAATAGATTTGCGAATCTGCGATGATTACATCCGTGCGGGTGGAGCCGCCTCTGGCCTCCGGCCCGTAGGACTGGGACTGTACAGCAATCAGGTCTTCATACAGCACAGCAGCTTCGGCAAGGATAATGGCAGCAGTAATCACGCCCTGTCCCCCGGAGCCAGAAAAAACCATTCTGCATCTTTCCATTGTTAGAGCCCTTTCCTCATTCCATCTTTCTGTGCGCGTTCGATGATTTTATCGTATTCGCTGCAGTACTCCGGCAGCTCCTTTCGAACAAAAACACCTCGCTCAATCAGCTCCGGATGCGCCTCTTTGGCTTTTGAGCCGATGGGCGTCGTCACCTCCTTCATCCGCTTCATCATCTCCACTGCCCCGCCTTCCTTGTTCTTTCTGCCAAAATATGTGGGGCACTGGGACATAACCTCTACAACCGAAAAGCCTTTGTGCAGGATGGCCTCCCGAAGAATGTCGGCAGTCTGCTGAACATGATAGGTGGTGGTGCGCGCCACGAAAGTAGCGCCGGCGGCTTTTGCCAGCTCCACGATGTCAAAACCCTGATCAATGTTGCCGTAGGGAGCAGTTGTTGCGGAGATGCCATATCCGGAAAGCGGCGAATACTGACCGCCGGTCATTCCGTATATCCGGTTGTTCATTACAACAGCCGTCATGTCGATGTTGCGCCGAGCCGCATGGATAAAATGGTTGCCGCCTATGGCCAGCGCATCCCCATCTCCCATGGGAACAATCAGGTGAAGTTCCGGTCGGCTCATCTTGACACCTGTGGCAAAGGCAAGCGCTCGTCCGTGTACCGTGTGAAGGGTGTGAAAGTCAACATATCCGGAGATTCGGGACGAACACCCGATGCCGGAGACCATGACGATATCATTCTTGTTGAGCCCCAGATTTTCGATGGCCCTCAGCATGGCGTTCAGCACCACGCCGTGCCCGCAACCCGGACACCACATGTGGGGGAAGAATCTCTCCCTGATGTAATCTTTGATCGGCATTAAATTCCCCTTCCTTGTATAAGCCGCAGAATGTTTCGGATGTCTGTGGGATTAATAAAGACACCGTCCATCCGGTTGGCCAGAAACACCCGTTCCGGGCGGTCCACGGCAAGCTTGACCTGCTGAAGCACCTGCCCCATGTTCATTTCCACCACCACGATCGTCTGGGCTCGTCGGCACCTTTCGCGGACGATGTGATCTGGAAAGGGCCACAGCGTCTGAAGCTCAAGAAGCCCTATCCGTTCTCCGCGTTTTCTGCGGTTCTCCACTACATGAAGGCTGGATCTGGCCGAAGACCCATAAGAAATAAGAATGCAGTCCGCATCCTCCAGGTAATACTCCCGTGTTCTGGCGATCTCGGCGGCATTGTTTTGAATCTTGTCGATCAGATGCCTCATCAGCCCGTGAACCACCTGGGGATTGTCCGATGGAAAGCCCCACATGTCATGCGCAAGTCCCGTCACATTATAACGGTGAACCCCTCCAAAATCCGACATGGGCAGTCTGCCGTCCTCGCGGGGAAGGTAAGGGTGATAATCCACTCCGCTCTTTACAGCCGTTCGAAGCCGCTCCACCAGTGCATGTTCGCCTTTTTCCGGAATCACCACTCGCTCGCGCATGTGTCCCACGACTTCATCAAAGAGCAGAATGACCGGCGTGCGGTAGGTTTCGGCCAGGTTAAAGGCATCCACGGTCATGGCGAACACGTCCTGATGGTTGGATGCTGTCAGTGTTATGATGGCATGGTCCCCATGTGCGCCCCACCTGGCCTGATTCACATCCCCCTGGCTGACATGGGTGGGAAGCCCGGTGGACGGGCCCCCGCGCTGCACGTTTACTATCACCGAGGGGATCTCCGCCATGATGGCATAGCCAAGCGCTTCCTGCATCAGGGAAAAGCCGGGGCCGCTGGTTGCGGTCATGACCTTGCTGCCGGTAAGGGATGCGCCGATAATGGCGCAGATGGAGGCAATCTCATCTTCCATCTGAATAAACCTGCCGCCGATCTGCGGCAGCCGGGAGGATAGAAGCTCGGCAATTTCCGTGGAAGGGGTGATGGGGTACCCGGCAAAAAAATTCAGCCCCGCATAGAGGGCGGCTTCCACACACACCTCGTTGCCTTGAATAAATTTGATGGTCTTGCTCATGGTTTCGCCCTATTTTTCGGTAAGAATTTCGATGGCCAGATCCGGACATCTGAGTTCGCAGAGTCTGCAGCAAATACAGTCCTCGGGGCGAGCCGCAACCGCTTTTTCCCGGTCGTCCAGATCAAGAACCTTTTTGGGGCAGAATTCCACACAAATCCCGCAGCCCTTGCACCAGTCACGGTTAATGACGTGCTGTTTCAATTTGGGTTTTTCCATTCATTCGTCCTTTGGCTAATAAAATTAACATGGATGAACAGGATGGACAGGATAAAAAGGGTGAGCATGTTAATTTTTTGTTTGTAAAACACCGATTTTAATAATATTCGCCAGTGAAGTCAATAAAAAGGAGCTGCAAGATGGCTGATTTTGCCGTTGACCTCCACGGCGACATTCCATCATGTTCCACTTTGTGTAAATCAGCCCCAAATAATAGTGGGCCGACCGGAAGTCCGGTTTTTCGGCAATGATTTGGGTTATACTGCGAACTGGCATAATCTGCGCTTTTCATAAACTCCATCTCCCAGCGGGGGATGGTTGGGGTGGGGGATCAAAAACGTAAAATTATGCCAGTTCGCAGTATAACTGGGATTGGGGAATGAGGTCTATGCCACAAACATATAGAAGGATTCCGATGAAAGAGACCATCCCTGCGCCAAGGCATGACACAAGAATGATCCGGTCGATTTTTTCAAGCGATGGGGCTGGAGAAATCAAGACATTCATGCCGAGCGCGCAGATCACCCAGTGCAGCCATGTGTTGAATCCTGAAAATTTGTCCACAGACCATAAAATGGTAATCCCTGACCACAACAGCCACATCCAGACCCATGTGAATACCGGATGGATGAATATCTTTACCCGAAAACATGTCATCCAGCGGATGATCCATAGCAGGAAAATGGCACAAAGGCCAGACTGGATCACCAGTGTCTTGGGAAGATTTGAAAAATTGACAATATGCGGGTAATACAACAGCGGAGCAATTACCACCAGGATACTGAACAAAACCTCGATAGTGCGATCAATTGTTGTCTGATCGGAAGCATGAGGCAGTTGCGCCTTTTCGCTGCTGTTCGGTTTTACTGAATGGTATCGCATATAATGGTTTGTAAAAATGGTGGCTGGAGAATAGCGATGAATTCCTGTGTTTTCTTGTCGTCCTCGAAACAGGTAAGGCCGTTTCTTCTCATGGCTGTTTCTAAACGGCAAACACAGACTGTTTCTTTCTGTATAATTGATTGCCATGTTCTCTCGTTTCATATTCCGAAATATCGATAAAATTAACATTTACTCAGCATGAATACCAGAATTTTATATCAATATATTCAGATTATTGAATGCGTTGAATTTCAGATAGTTATGCATTAGAACAAAATCAACGTGTATTTTGAAATATTTAGTTTGCACTTTTCATTTTGTTCTGCTACGTTCAACATGTGTATTGTGAACGGGCATAATCTGCACTTTTCTTATGCTCCCTCCCCAGCGGGGGAAGTGGGAGTTCAAGAGTTCAGATTATGACCGTTGACAATATATTCATATCTTATCACTTACCATAATTCTACACAGCATGCACAAAATATCATTGAGTGTGGGCAATGGGCAGGCAACCACTAACCGAAAAACCGCAGATAAAGGAGGACACATCATGAAAAATGAGAGAGGGTTAACGGGAATTTTCGTATGCTTGGTTTTATTGCTTTTTACAGCAATTGTGTGGGCGGCGCCGGTTCAGGAGACCGGGCAGAACAATGTCACGGGTTTGATCTGGGAAAATACGACTGATGATGGGTCATTCGATTCTGCAGGCATCGAAATAGTCGATGAAGCTCTTACTATTACCGGCAGTTTATCGGTAAGTCCGGCCAGCAGGAGTGTAGCACAAGATGCCGGAACAACAACGTTCCGTGTTTCCAACATCGGAACAGGCACAATGCCCTGGACAGCCGCGGTGATATCAGAGGGCAATTGGCTGTTTATCGCATCAGGGACCAGAGGTACCGATGCGGGAACCATCACATGCAGCTTTACAGCGAATACCAGCACCTCAGTCAGCAGAACCGCCACTATCCGTGTAACAGCCGCCGGTGCAACTGGTAGCCCGGTGGATGTGACGGTGAAACAGTCGCCAAAGACGTGTTCGGCAACTTTAGATGGAAATTTACTGCTTCATATACCCTATCTTTCATCTGTCAATCAGATGTTGGGGACCATATTGTTTTGGGCGGATTTTGCTTTTGAGTTCAATCCGACAAAGCCGACGTTAATACCCTTTAAATTAACAAATTATGATATTATAAACAATCCTTCTTCATGTGAACCGTCAGAACTATCTATTGATTTGAAAATCAGCATTCCTGATCTCCTGCTTGCAGACGGAAACACCCATTTATGGGTGGATATGGAATACAGTCCAGATTTTTCCACCAATGGAAATATCTTCTTTGTTGTTACAAACTTTGGAGTTGTTTCCAATTGATAACGTTTCAGGATGGTATTTTGGCAACCGATGAGTTTTCCAAATTCTGCTCCAAAAACCCAGTCTAAACTTAAAATATTAACAGCGTCCCTATTCCCCTTTCTCAAAAAAAGGGG
>SERZ01001163.1_pt1 | contig 15573 bp, 13 predicted proteins | sample 3171461 | NCBI WGS metagenome assembly SERZ01 (sample SAMN06051861, study PRJNA518727) | freshwater metagenome | biome: subpolar coniferous forest; feature: holomictic lake; material: water; isolation source: holomictic Lake 227, 6 m depth | place: Canada: near Kenora, Ontario | collected... | reverse complement strand
CCGCGAGGCACGAGCGGGGCGAGAATTTCCCGACGCCATTCGCGCTTTGAACCCGCGAACCACCCCTCTCCCGCCTTCGGCACCCTCTCCCCCTTCGAGGGGGAGAGGGACGGGGAGAGGGGGCCATTCCACTCCCATTGCGGGTCATGGAGAGGGAACTCGTGGGGGTGGGAGTGTCCCGATACGCCCCCAGCAGGAAGACCGCGCCTAAAATTGGCTCCTACCAACATGGTTGTGATTACACCGCATCAGGGTCCGGCTGTCCATAGGATTTTTGCTCACGGGGCGAGCTTGAGGTGCGTGATGCGGAAGATGGCGCCGCGTGGTTCATTGCCGAGGCATTCCACCTCCCAGCCGTGGACGAGGACGATCTGTTGAACAACCGCCAGGCCCAGGCCGGTGCCCTCCTTCTGGGTAGTGAAGTAAGGCTTGAAGATTTCGGTGCGGCGGTCGGGAGGGACGCCCGGCCCGTTATCACGCACCTCGAGCGAGGCTTCGGTGGCACTACGCTTCTGAGCGACGATCTGGATTTCGCCGCTGCCGTCGGCCGCCTGGATGGCGTTGAGGAGCAAGTTGAAGAGGGCTTGCCGCAGCAATTGCTCATCGGCTTCAATGCTGAGCTGCTCCCCCTTGATCTGGAGGCTGATTTTCTTCTCCTCCAGGTCATAGTTCAAGGCGCGGACGACCTCATTGACCACCGAGTTGAGGGCGAGTTTGGAGCGGCGCACCTCGCGCGGGCGGGAGTAGTTGATGAATTCATTCAACTGCGCGGCCACCTTGTCGGCCTCGTCAATAATGTCGCGCGATTTCCGCTGCATCTCCGGCGCGATGCCGGGTTGTTTGGAGATCATCTGGGCCAGGCCGCGGATGATGTTGAGCGGGTTGCGGGTTTCGTGGGCCAGTCCGGCGGCGGCGAGGTTCATCTCCTTGAGGTGCGTGTTCATCTCGCTGGCGCGCACCAGGCGAAGTTGCAGCTCGGAAGACTTGGCCAGGTTTCGCCAGGCCAGGCTGGAACCGAGGGCGGAAACGGTCGCCAGCAACACGATGATCGTCCGCAACCACAAGTCATGAGTCGCCGCCGCTTCCAATCCCTCGGTGGACATGGTAAGCACCAACCCATGCAGGGTTCGTTTGGCGATCAGCGATTGGAGTTCCTTTTCACCCATGCCCCGCATCCAGAAGGGGCGCCGGGGCCGGCCGCCCGGCTCCCGCGGCCGGTCATCCTGCCCGCCGGGAGGCGGGCTGTTGGAGGCCAGCATGGCCGAAGCGTCCGACGGCCTCGCCTCGGCTGGTGGCGGCCCCCGCCGGGAAAACTCGCGCCCGGGCTCGCTAACCCGGTTGGTGAACTCGCTGAAGGGCGGCAGAATCAGCGTGTTCGTGACGCCTTCTGTGCTCAGGCCCGCGCCCAAATCAACCGGGTTCACCAGCGTAACGCTCCGGGGTCCCCAATGTTCGCCTTCCCGCAGGAAATCTTCTCTTTGCAGATCAATGGGCCGGCCGGCGGAAGCCACCGGCTGGCTGGTGGCGTTGAGCAGCACAATGGAGATGAGTTCGCTTGATTTGATCAGCTCATTGGTGCGGCCATGCACCAGCTCGTTGAGAACCGGCTCCAGGCGATCCTGAGGAATCGCACCCCGGAAACGCATGCCCCGGATGATTGCACTGAGCGTGTTGGCGATGTCTTTGGATCGGTAGCGCAGGTCGGCTCTTGCGGCCTCCCTGACTCGCCGGTGTTCCTGCACTTGCCAGCCGAAGACCAGCGCCCAGACGGCCCCGAGCAGTCCATAAACCACCAAGCTGCGGCGAATCAGGTCCATGCGTGATGCCAGGTCCGGCCTAACAGGAAGCTTCCTGGCTCACGAGCCTTTGGAAGGCGTCACCGGTGCCGTCTTGTCGGGCTTCGAGGTGGCGTCCGGCGCGCTCTTTTTCTTGGGGAGTTCGTCCAGGAACTTGTTCAGCTCTTCTTCGGTCAACCCTCTCACCGCGTCCGATTTGTCCCGTTGTTTGGTGGTCAGGGCGGCCAACTGATTCGGCGCGGACACGATGTGCGGGGTGAGGAAGATCACGAGTTCGCTTTTGCCATCGGCCTTTTGCTTGCGCTGGAACAAGCTTCCCAGCAAGGGGATATCTCCCAGGAACGGTATTTTGGTGGTGGTTTCCACCTTGGTGGTCTGCATCAGTCCGCCGATGACGACCGGCTGACCGTCAGGCGTGACGGCAACCGTATCGGCCGAGCGGATGGCGATGGCGGGGGCATTGACGCTGGTGCCATTGGCATTGGCGGAGATGGGCACGGTGATGGTCTGATCGAGCCGGGATATCTGGGGCGAGACAATCATCTCCACCATATCATCGCTGATGAACGGGGTCACCTTCAGGATGACGCCGACATCCGTATAGGTGACCGAGTTAATAGCGTTGCCGAAGGTGTCATAACGCACAGCCGTGATCAAAGGGATCTGATGGCCGACGGTGATGGTGGCCGGCTGGTTGTTGCGCGCGAGAATGGAGGGCCGCGACAATACCTTGGCTTTCCCCGCCTGCGCAATCGCATGCAATGTCACCGCAAAATCCTGCCCCAGGATTTGATAGATGCCGTTCGCACCGGAGAAATTGGCTGGGGACGGCAACCCGAACATGTTGCTGCCGTTGAAGTTTTGACTGCTCCGGCCAGGGGTGATGCTGGTCGGGACAATGGCGTTGTTGACCACGGAGTAATTGGTTACCGAGGTGCCATTGTTCCAGGAATTGCCAAGATTCTTGTTGTAGTAGCCTTCGACGCCGATATCCGAAGCGTCATCGCGCGTCACCTCGAGGAACACGACCTTGATGAGCACCTGGGGCTTGGGGCGGTCGAGGTTCGTGAGCACCTGGCTGATGGCCCGGGCCGTGGCCTCATCCGCGATGTACACGATGCGGCGCGTTTCCGGGTCGATGGAGAAGTAAGCATCCCCGATCGTTGTGTTGTTGGGGTATGTCCGCGTGGAGCTGCCGCCGCTGGTGCCGCTGCGGCCCCCACCGCCCATGCCGCCGCCACCGAAACCGCCGCCACCAAAGCCGCCGCCGCCAAAGCCGCCCCCTCCGCCACCCCCGCCCCGCTGTTGGGCGTCGGCGTGAAACGCCAGGCCCAGACAGACGCTGAGGATGGCGGTGAAATACTTGTGCCAGTTGATATGTTGTTTCATCATGTGTACCTCGCCATTTGTTTCAAACGACTGCTGTTGCTGCGGATGCTTCACTGGTTAGAATCCTATTCCACCCATGCCCCCGGAGCCCCCGCTACTGCGACCTCCCAGGGTGCTGCTATTTCCGGAGGTGGAGTTCGCGCTGTTGCGCAAGCGCGTGGTAAGGGGATGGTTCTGGCCCAGCAGCGCATTCTGGTTGTTGTTCTGCTGGCGGACGTTGTTGCGCTGGAACAGTTCCTGGAGGTTGTTATAGACATCTTGCGGGTCGGCGTTTTGGAGGTCATAGTATCCCACGACTTCCTTGCGGCCCTTGTTGGAATCCAGCTCGGCAATCATGTCGGCGATCTGCGGCATCAAGGTCTTCGACGCCATCACGATGATCGACGAGGTGCGTGGGTCCGAAACGGTCAGCACGCGGCCCATCTTCTTCATCCGGTCGCTGCCCGCAGTCGCGGAGGATGTTCTCCCCCGGTTGCCGCCAAGTCCGCCCCCCATGAAGAAGGGCATATTGTTCTGACCGCTGGTGCTGGAACCTGTGGGATCGGGAAACAACTGCGCAAGCTGGTCGGCGGTCTCGGCCGGGTCGGCGTTCGTCAGACGAAAGACCCGGAGTTCGGTAATGTCGGTCACCTCCTGGTCAATTTCCTTCACCATGGTCTCGATGGTTGCCAGCAAGTCGGCCGGGGCGCTGATGACGATCGAATTGGACCGGTCGTCCGCCACGGCCGCCACTTTAGCGGCCGCCGCGTTGCCGCCACCGCCACCGCCACCGCCACCGCCGCCTCGTGCCCCGCCCCCACCCATGGCACCGCCCATCATACCGCCCATCATAGCACCCATACCGCCGCCACGGCCGCCGCCGCCGAACATGTTGAAAAGGTTACCCCGGCCGCCGGCATTGCCACCCTGGGTCCCGCCTTGCGAGGTGAAGAGTGAGGAAATGAGCGTCGCCGTGTCCTTGGCGTCCGCATACTTCAGCGGAATGACTCGAATGGAAGAGACGCTGGCAATCGAGGTGTCGAGCGCGTTGACGATCTTGAGCATGCGCTTGATATCCGTCTTGGTTGCCACGAGGATCAGCGAGTTGGCGCTTTCATTGGCGGTGAGCGTCGCCGTCATCGGCAGCAGCAGTTCCAGGTTCGGCACTAATTGGCTGACGCTGGCATACCGCACCGGGATAATTTGAGTCACGGTTTCACTTCCTTTCTCCGCCTCGTCGGGGTTGCTGTTGTTGATGATCTCCAGGTCTTTGTTCTTCACGCCATCCTGGGCCACAATCGTCAGAATGCGGCCCGTGCGGATCACGGCACACCCGTTCTTCTTGAGTGCCGAATTGAGCACCTCCACCGCTTCGTCCTTGGTCAGGTCTTTGCCCTTGACGCTGACGGTGCCCCGGACATCGGTTTCTTTGTTGATGACAAATCCGGCGGCGTCGCTCAGGTAGTCCAGGACAAGGTTCAGGGGCGCGTCGTTAAAGGTCAGGCTCAACCCGGTGCTGCTATTCTCGACGACCACCGGCGGCAGGACGGCAGTGGCAGCCGCGGCCCCGTTGGTGCCGAGGCCCGGAACCTGCGCCACTGCGGCGCGCGTGGCGGGCGCGTTGGCAAAGGTCTCGGGCAGCGCGGCTGGCGCGGACGGCGGTTGGTCGGGATTCGCCTGAATGGCCTTGGCCGGCGCGCTGGGCGGTTCGTTGGTGGTAGCGCCGGGTGTCGATTCCGCGGCCAGGATCGGGAGGCCTGCGGCTAGGCAGGCAATAAGCAGGATGTGATTGATTGTTTTCATTGGTGTTTATTCCTTTTCGCGTTTTTCCCTCAGTCTCTTAATTATCTCGCTCTCCGCCGCGCCGCCGGAGGCGGCGTCGGAGCTTGTGGTGGTCGTGGTGGCTGCGGCATTCGTGGATGCGGAAGCGAACGTGGCCGCATAGGAACTGGATTGGCCGGGCAGCAGCCAGGGCCCGCCTTCCTCGCGGCGCAACTGCGCGCCCACGCTCAATTGCAGTTCGTTGGTTCCCGCCGCTAGCGTGACGCCCTTGGGCGCAATGTTGGCGACTTTGTAGCCGGCAATCACGTCGGTCAGCTTCAGCGCTTTCTTGTAATCGGAACTGCTCCCGTCAAAAAAGGCGAACGTCCCCTTCTCATAGGTCATGGTGCCGACCAGCGTTAGAGAATCGACCGTCCGGGGCGCCTGGCGAATGACCGGCTCGCCGGGCCGGTGCGGAAAGCGGTTGGGGTCAAAGATATTCCGGTCCACGATGATCTTGAACGTGGAGTAGTCCAGCTTGGCGAGAGCGCCATTCGTTCCTTTGGCAGCGTTCGACGGCGAGCTGTCGCTCCTCCGACTGTAGTCGCTAGCGGAGCCGGATCCACCACCCTGGCCGGATCTAGACTTGGAAGAGCGCTTCCCGCGAGACCGGCGATCGTCATTTTGAGACCGGCCGGAGCCCTGGGAATTCTTGCCGTTTTGGGAGAGGGCGGGGTTGTCGAATCGGTTAACCTTGCCAGCACGGTCCCCGGCTGGTGCCGGACCGCCAGCCGGCGGCACGCCGCTGGCCTGCGCGGGACCGTCGGCCGGATTCGCATCTTCCGGCGCAGGGATATCCTCGGACTGGGGGGAGTCGGCGGATTGGACCATTTCGCCGATTCGGGCCAGCACCTCCGCCGCCACAACGTCGTTGGTTTGGGCCGTGGCGCCGGGTTCCTGCGCGGCAAGCGAGAAGCCAACCGCCAAGCCGAGCCCCAGGCTCGCCCACCGGGCCGCCGAGGCGGCGGACCGCCATAGTCCCCCACTATCAACCATCAACTCCCCTGCTATCGACTTTGTAGCTTGCATCGGTTTCATTGTTTTTGGGAGGTGAGGACCAGGCCGCTGAGCTGCAGGCCCAGGGCAAGCTGCCGGCCTTCCTTGTCGCGCGCCCCGAGTTCTACCAATTCCAGTTTCAGGGCCATCGGGTCGCGCTCAACACTGTAGAGGAAACGGCTGAGTTTGCCCAGGTCGCCGGCAGCATCCACGCGGCATTCAAAGGTCATGTAATCGTCGTTCTCGTGTTTCCACTGGGGGGTGATGGCAGAAATCGCCACGCCGCTGCTCTGCGCCCAGAGGTCAATGGCCTTGAAGACCTGCTGTTCCGCCGCCGAGGTGTTGTTCGGCAGCGCATTGTTCGTCATTTGCTGCCAGCGGCTGCGGGTGCTCTGGCCGGGCATTTGCTCGCGCTGCACCAGACGATTACCATCCGCGATGTTCTTGCGCAGGTCGGCGATGCGCATGGCGCGCCCGCTCCAGGCCTTCTGGAGGGGCGATAACACCAGTTGGTCCCCCGCGAACAGCGTGATGGCCGTCACCGCCAGGATAATCAGCAGTTGCTGACGATTCTTAATTTGCATTCTTGCCTCCTTCACTCCATTGGAAATTGAACGTGAATTGCAGCGCGGGCGACGCTCCCCGCGTGGGTCCGAGGTTCACGTCGGGGATTTGCGGGACCTTGCGCAGCGATTCGATCGTCTTGAGCAGCGCCTGGTGCGCGGTGAGTGCCCCCGAGTCCCGGGCGATGCCGGTGCAGGTAATGGCGCTCAAATCCCGAATCTCCACGGTCTTGGCCGTCACGCTGCCGTCTTCCGGGAAGGCTTCCGTGAGGCGTTTAAGGATAGTCAATCCGCGCGCGGAGTCGTCGTACCAGGGGCGGTATTTTCTGACCTGCTCCTGCGCGGCCTTCAGTTCATTGACCGTAGGTTGGAGCTTCACCCATTGCGACTCGAGTTGCCAGAGCTGACATTGCTGGTAGAAGAACAGCCCTCCCACCAGGAGCGCCACGGCCGCCGCCGCCGAAATAACCGTGCGCAGCCGGCCCGAGGAGTAGCGGGCCGCCAATTGCTGCAAAGGGGTCACCTTGGGCAGCAGGAACTCAAACACCGGGCGGCGGCCGGCCAACTGGCAGGCGGCCAGGCTAAAGGCCGGCGACACAGCGGCATCGGACGGCAGTTGGATCCCGAACTCACCCGCCGCATACCGTCCCACGGGCTCGACTTTCACCCCCGAGGCTTCCAGCCGCAGCTCCATCTCATCCACCAACTGCTGGGAGAGGTCGCGCGGGCCAAACACTCGAATCCGCCGCACGGTCTCGCGCAGTTCCGCCGGCAGTTGCCCGAGCGTGATGCGCGCCTCGCGCGCGACGACATCGGCCTGCAGCAGGCGCTGGCTGCCCTCGGCTTCGAGCGCACCCTCCAACGCCCGGAGCGCGGCCACGCCGCCGCCCGCCGTTACTTGCAGCCCGACGTTGCTTTCGCCGATGGACAGCGCCATGAGTCCGTGGCTGACTTCGGCCCCGGCCGGCTGCAAGGCGGTGATGCCCAGCGAAAAGCTGACCGGCTTGAGTTTGGCCGCCCGCAGCGCCTGTTCGAGCGCGATCAGGTGGTTTTTCGGAATCCCCACCAGCGTGGCGTACTGTTTGCCAGCCGGGGAGTGAAATCGTGAGCTCGCGACATGCAGTGTCTGGACGTCGCAAGGGAACCCGCGCTCGGCTTCAAGTTGCAGGAAGCCGGCGACGTCCGCCTCGGGCAGTTCCGGCACTTCGAGATGGGTCGTCAGCGCCCATTTCAACGGCAGACCGACCACGCAGTGGCGCTCCCGCACCCCGGCGGCGTCGAGGTGGTTCCGGATCTCGCGTCCGACCAGCTCGGGGTCATTGGTCAGCGGGTCGAGCGACAGTGAGACGGAGAACGGATTTTGACTGTGCAGGGCGCCATCGGTGCGTCGCAGGACCAGGCCGTCGAGGCGGCTCCCGTCCAGCGCGAGCCCCAATACCCCGGAGAGGCGTTGGCGTTTCAGCACTTTGAGTTTGGTCAGACTGATCATGGTGATGCCTTCGCGAGGACCCAGTTCTGGCGCACCGCTTTGCCCAGGGCCCATCCGAGATGAGTCAGGTCCTGGCGATAGATGATCTTCGGGGTGCCGCTGCTGGTGTCGAAGATGAATTTCACCCGCCGATAGCCCCGCCCATAGGGGCCAAGGGCGGCGATATCGGCGGTAAACTGGTAGCTTTGCGTGGTGATATAATCCCCGGCTTGCAGAGCTTGCAAGGCGTCCGGATAGCCCTGGCCCAGCGCATCAATGATCCACGCAATGGAGGTCAGGTTATTCGGATTGGATTGGCGATAATTCACCAGCAGTTGGGCCACGGAGATGTCGCCCCCGAGCAGGCAGGTCAGCACCGCCGCACTGGCGGTATTTACATTCACCCGCCCCTCGGTATAGGTGCCGCTGCTCACGGTGAGATTCGTGCCGATGAGTGCAAACTCCGTGGACGTCATGCCGCTCTTCGCGTAGAACTGCAGCGGGCTGGTGAAGCGCACCGTGACCGCCACCACGGCCCCGCCGCCGCGACCGCCCCCACCGCCGGCCGGGCCGCTGTTCACCTGCAGGCCGAGGCTGCCCAGGATTTGATTGGCCCGCGCCGTTCCGAAGTTCGTCTGCAGCAGCGAACCCAACTCGGTGGACGTGCTGGTGAGGCTGCTGATGTTGATCTTGGCGCTGCCGTCGCTATTCGTATTCGGTTCGCGGCTATAAACGGTGACGTATTCCAGCACCCCGGGATCCAGCATGCTGTTCTGGTTGTCGTCGTTCTCGTTCGCATCGAGAACTCCGTTGCGGTTCACGTCCTCGCCAATCAGGGTGTCCATGTCCGCGCCATACAACAAGCGCAACTCGTCCACGGTCTCGAACGGATCGCATTTGCACTGGTAGGACGGCTGCTGCATGGCGTAGTAGGTGACGGTGGGGCCGTTCCCGTTGGTGTCCCGCCAGTCCTGGATCGCCTGGGCCAGGTCCGCCGTCATGCGCGGCAGCCAGATGAGCGCGTTGCTGGACGCGACGTTCAAGTTGAGCTTCGAGGCCTCATCCACCAGCCCGAAACAGAGGCGGCCCGCTCCAACCGGGTTATTTGTGTCGCGGCCGATCAGCCAATAATGGGCCTGCCCGACCGGGACGGCCTGGCACAAGGAGTAATCGAGCGGCAGGGAGACGCCGTTGGAGCCATTGGCGACCTGGGTCGCCAGCAGATAGTTGAGGTAACGGACCCCGCCGTCGATGGCCTGGTCGGCGGCCATGGCCGACACCCGATTATCCGAGGCGCGCAGCTCGAGGTTCATCGAGTTCGCAAAGTAGAGTGCCAGGCTTACCAGTCCGAACGCGATCCACAGCACGATCACCAGCACCGACCCGCCTTGCCGCCGGGGCGATGTGGCGAAGCCCCCACTAAGGAGCGCAGCCTTCAGGCTGCAGCAGCGTGGGAGTTGGCTAGAGCCTCGCCCTGCCTCCGCCGCCCACTGACTTCCCACATTTCTGCAGCCTAAAGGCTGCGCTCCTATGCAGCCCACACCTCCGCCTGCGTGGCGGCAAGCGGGTGCTATGCCACCAGGCGACGTTCCTGGTCGAGGCCACCGCCTGCCCACTTCCGATTTCCCGCACCCTCTCATTGCGTCCCTCCCGTGATCATATTGGTGCGCATCTGCGCGACGAGCGGGACGATCATTTCCAGCGGCTGCGCCGTCTTGGCTATCTCTTCTCCCGGCCGCGCGGCAAGCTGGATGCGGACTCGCACGGCCACGGGGAGGTTGGTGTCGCCGGCGCTGGTGTCCCACGTATTGCGCCATTGCGAGCCGTCATAACAATCAAATTCCAGCGTTTGGACCTTGCCCATCAACCAGTGTATGTCCGGGGTTTGCGTGGTCGTCGCCAGCAGATTGCGATTGACGCAGCGCACCAGGTCCATGCCCGATTGGTTGCGATCGGTGGGAGCCTTCAGCTCATAGAATACTTCCTGGATGTCCCCCCAGGGAGTCTTGTCGCTCATCGTGCCGGTCGTGGTAAAGAAATCCAGGCCCGCGCTCCCCGCCTCTCCGCTCAGCCCCATCGTGGCGCCCATGGCTTGCGCTCCGCATTTGAAGTCCCCGGCCAGGAACCCGCCCGGACCGACCGCTCCTTTCAAATCCCGAGCTAGAGCTTCCAGGGCCCGGTTCACTGGCAGCGATTCCTCCACGTTGTTCGTAGTCTTGTCCCGCAGGCGCACCGCGGTGGCAAAGACGCCATTGATCGCCACCAGCACGATGGCGCAAATCGCCAACGCCAGCAGCATCTCAATGAGCGTGAAGGCTTTCATTATTGTGAGCTGTCCACCAGCGTGCTCATGTTCACCGAAAAGTCCCGGTTTTGCGCGGTGAATTTAACCTCCACCGAAAACAGGCGGATGACGTTCTGGCTGGGGTCCTGGTTCCAGGGGTCGTTGCGCATCGTATAGTGGAATTCGCGCTGGCCCTCGGTCAGCGTCCCGCTTTGAACCGCCTGGCTCCAATTCGTGGTCACGAGGGCTTCGGCCAGCAATCGTTGCGCGACTCGGGCCGCCTCCCCTTTGCGTTCCGCCACCGTCCCGGCCCGGCTGGCAATACTCATCCCCTCGATCGCGACCGGGATGACAATGGCCATAAACATCAATGCCGCCAGCACCTCGGCCAGCGTAAAACCCGCCGCCGACCGCTGGCGCGCGCGCTTCATCGCCACCGTTGCCTGGTCTTTTCCCATGTAGCTAATGTAACCCATTTAACCTCTTAGCACGTCAATGTTCCCATAAATCGCTTCGTCGTCCTGTCCTATTTGTCGGTGCTCCGAATTTCATAGTTCGACCCGTCGCGGGATTGCGCCAGCCAAAGCGAGCCGCCGTCCATGCTGGTGAGGCAAAGCATCTGCGGGCTGTTTTCGCCAATCGTCCCGTCGGGCAGGAAACGAATCGTGGGCAAGCCGCTGCGCGCCAGCACGACGCGCGGCGCGCTGGCGGTGCCGGTCGTGCTGGCCTGCCTCGACCGGTTCATCGTGGGGGCGGGAGCTGTGGGCGTCTTGTTGATGACTTCAATCTTCAGGCCGCTGTCCACCGCAAACTCAACCGCCTTCGCATCGCTGGTGTCGAAGCTGGGCTCGGCCTCCAAGCCAAAGGCCCCTTCCGGCGCGTTCACCCACAGATCCATCGGCATCCCTTCGGACACCGCCCGGCTCTGGCCGCTGCGCGTCAGGGCCAGCAGCCGGCGCGCTTCCGAATCGAGCGTGCGGCCGCGGAAGAACTTGGATAGCGATGGCGCGGTGAGTGAAATCACGATGGTCAGGAGAGCCATTACCAGAATCAGCTCAATCAGGGTGAAGGCCGAGGGCGCATGAGGCGTGAAACGTGAAACGTGAAACGTGAAACGTGTGGCGTGTGGGAACGGCGTCAGGCGTGAGCTTCGCTTGGCGTGGTCGTGACTGGGTTGTCCGTTCCGCACATTCATTTAGCGCTTCACGGTCCAGTTTCCGATTACCGTATTGTCTCCGGGTGGCCCCAGGGAGCTTATATCATAGGAACTCGGGTTGTGCCGGCCTGGACATTCGTAAATGTAGTCGTTGCCCCAGGGATCCTTCGGCACGGCGTCCGCCTGCAAATACGGTCCCCGCCAGTTCTGGGCGTCGCGCGGCTGCTGGATCAAATCTATCAGCCCGTTCTTGCCCTTGGGATAAAAGCCGTTGTCCACTTCATACGTGTCCAGGACGGTCTTAAAGGTCCCAATCTGGGTCACCGTCGCCGCGATCTGTGCCTGCTTGGTTCGATTGGAAAACTTGGGCAGGACGATGGCCGCCAGGATGCCCAGGATTACCAGCACCAGCAGCAGTTCCACCAGCGTGAAGCCTTGCGAATGCGCGCCGAGGTTTCGTTTCTTGTTCGAGTGGTTGAGTTTCATAATTCAGGATCGTTGTTCGTTACTTGATATAGTCTTGCAGCGTAAAGATCGGGAGCACCATGCTGATGAAGATCGTGCCAATGAATGCGGCGATGAAAAAGAGCATCGCCGGCTCCATCAGCGCCACGGCCATCTTCAATTCCCGGTCCAGGTCACCTTCGGTGACGTTGGCGATCCGGACCAGCTCCTGATCGAGCCGGCCGCTCTCCTCCGCCACCGAAATCATTTCCACCACGGAACTGGGAAACAAGCCGCGGGTCTCCGCCAGGCTCGCCCCGAGCTGCCCGCCCTGCTGCACGCGCTCGATGGACTGCGACACCGCATCCACGAGAATCTGGTTGCCAATGGACTTGCGTGCCACGCTCAGCCCTTGCACCAGCGGTACGCCCGCCCCGAGCAGCGTGCCCAGCATCCGGCAAAACCGCGCCATGGCAAACTCGGCTACCAGCGGGCCCAGGACCGGCGAGCGCAGAATCAAACCCTCCCAGGTGCGTCGCCCCTTTTCCGACGAAAACCACGTCCGCAGCAGGAATCCGATGATCACCAGGCCCGCCAACACAAACAATCCGTAGCTTCTGACCACCGTGCTGGCGCCGATTACGATCTGGGTGGCCAGGGGCAGCGTCGCGCCGAAGCCCTTGAAGATGCCCTGAAAGCGTGGAATAAAGAACGTCAACAGGAAGATCAGCACTCCGATCGCGAGGCAGAAGAGAATCGCCGGATAGAGCATGGCCGACATCACCTTCGAGCGCAGCTCCTTCTCGCGCGCCTGGAAGTCGGCGATCTGGGCCAGCACCAGGTCCAGGAACCCGCCCGTCTCGCCCGCTTGCACCATCGCCGTGTACACCCGGGGAAAGGTCTCCGGCGACTTGCCCATCGAATCGGCCAGGGACGTGCCATCGATCACCAGGTCGTGGATTCCCTTCCATTTCTCACTGGCGGCGGGCGAGGAGGATTCCTTGTAAAGGATCACCAGCGCGCGGCTTAGCGGCACACCCGCGGCCAGAAGGCTCGACAGCAGCCGCGTGAAGTTCTCCAGCTCCCGGCCGGAAACCTTCTTGGATTTGCTGCGGAAGGACAACCCAGTTAAGGAAGGCGGCAGCGTGAAACCCATGGCCGAACCGGCGGCGGCCTTTTCCGCCAGACTGACCGGCCGCAGACCAAGCCCGGCCATTTGCGCGAAAGCCCCCTGCCGATCCGCCGCTTCGAGGTGGCCCTCGGCCATCACGCCATTGGCCTGCAACGCTTTGTATTGAAACTGAGGCATGTTATTGGCGGCTTACAGCGACGCTGGCAGGTGTTGACTCCTTGTCTGCCGAATCCGGCGCGTGTTTTCTCGTGGTGCGCTCAACCTCTTTGGCGGTGGTCACGCTCAGCACTTCTTCGACCGTGGTCACTCCCATGCGTACCAGCCGCCAGCCGTCGTCGGCCAGGGTCTTCATGCCGGATTTCCGGGCGGCGTCGCGGATCACATCGCTCGAAGCGCTCTTGAGAATCAACTGCCGGATCTCGTTGTCGCTATCCATCCATTCGAAAATGGCGTGCCGGCCGAAGAACCCGGTGTTGCGGCATTCCTGGCAGCCGACCGAGCGGTAGATGGTCGTGTTGGCGGGAATGCCCACTTGCGCCTTGAAGGCCTCGGCGGTCGGTGAATGGTCGGGCTGCTTGCAGCGCTCGCACAGCACCCGCACCAGCCGTTGCGCCAGCACCGCTTCCAGCGACGATGCCACCAGGTAAGGTTCCACCCCCATATCCACAAGCCGGGTCAATGCGCCCGGCGCGTCATTGGTATGCAAGGTCGAGAACACCAAGTGACCAGTGAGCGACGCCTGCACCGCGATCTGCGCCGTCTCCTGGTCGCGGATTTCCCCAATGAGAATCACATCCGGGTCGTGGCGCAGGATCGAGCGCAGCCCGCGGGCGAACGTCAGGCCCGCCTTCTCGGAAACTTGAATCTGGTTTACGCCCAGCAGTTGATACTCCACCGGGTCCTCGATCGTGATAATCTTCCGTTCGGCATCGTTGATCTCGTGCAGCGCCGTGTAGAGCGTCGAGGTCTTGCCGCTGCCGGTTGGGCCGGTGACCAGGATGATGCCATGCGGCATTTGCAGCACGCGCCGGAAGCACTCCAGCTCGCGCTCGGCCATGCCCAATTGGCCCATCCCGCGCAACGTCGAGTTCTGCCGCAGCAGGCGCAGCACCAGCGCCTCGCCGTGCAGCATCGGGATCACCGACACGCGAATATCCACTTCCGCGTCCTCAATCCGGATCTTGATGCGCCCGTCCTGCGGCAGCCGCTTCTCGGCAATGTTCAAATGGCTGAGAATCTTGACCCGGGACACGATGGCCGGCTGAAATCGCTTGATCTGGGACGGCACCGGCACGTCTTGCAAGACGCCGTCAATGCGATACCGAATGCGGAACTCCGCCTCGAACGGTTCCAGGTGGATGTCCGAGGCCCGGAGCTCGATCGCATCCCGCAGGACCTGGTTGACGAATCGGATGATGGACGCGTCTTCGGCCGCGCTATCCAGGTCCGTGTCCTCCTCGAGGTGTTCATCCACCACTGTGAACGACTCATCCTCCCCCAACGTCCCGAGGGTGTCCGCCCCGACCCCAAGCCGTTTCTTCATTTCTCGCTGAATGGCCTCACTCGAGGCCAGCACCGGCTTGAGGTTCAAGCCGGTCATTGTCTTGAGGGCATCCAGCCCCTGGGTGGCGAATAGGCGGCTGGTCGCCACTTCCACGCTGCCGTTGACGCGTCGCAGCGGCAGCAGCTCCTCTTTGAGCAGGATGCGCGCGGGGAATAAGGAGATGAGCTGGCGATCCAGCTCAATATCCTCCAGCGTCGTATAAGGGAGATCGTATTCCTGCGCCAGCCAGCGGAGCACGTCCGCCTCCGCCGAAGGTGGCGTCGGCGCTCCGGACTGGCTTTGCCGCAGCAACATCACCGCGTCGGTGGAAGACAGTTGCTTGGCCGCAACCATCTTGTCGAGCAACGGCTTCAATGCCGCATCCTGGGCTACAATCTCACTCATGATGGGTAGGGTTACACCGTTAAATCAGTCGCATGGTTTCCACGAGCCCCCGCCCATGCAACCATGCAACTATGTAACTCATGTAACGAATCGGGCTTCACGTTTCACGTTTCACGTTTCACGTTCCCCGCATCACAGCAACCCATTCAGCGTTGCAATCGCCTCCTGCCGCGGCGTCAGAAGCTCGCGCAGGGACGCTTGTGCCTTCTCCATGTCAGCCTGCTTGGCCTTGCGGGAGGCGACGTACTTATCCAGCGCGGTCTTGATCTCCGCTTTGGACGCCTTCGAATCAATCGCCTTCTGCAACGCATCGGCGTCCGGGTTGGGCGCGCCGCCGAACATGCCGCGACGTTGTCCCTGCTGGTCGGCTGGCTGCGCATTGCCGCCTCCGCCGCCTCCGCCTGGGCCACCGCGTCCGAACATCCCGCGGCCCATGCCACCCATGCTATCCCGGCGCGCTTCCATAACCTTTGTGACGCGCGGTTCGATTGCCTTCCATTCCGTATCGTCGGTCACTTCGAGGACTTCCTTGTAGCGCTCCATCATGCGCTGCTGCATCTGCGCCGGATCAAAGTTGCCCCGGCCCTGCCGTCCGCC
>SERZ01001162.1_pt1 | contig 15573 bp, 10 predicted proteins | sample 3171461 | NCBI WGS metagenome assembly SERZ01 (sample SAMN06051861, study PRJNA518727) | freshwater metagenome | biome: subpolar coniferous forest; feature: holomictic lake; material: water; isolation source: holomictic Lake 227, 6 m depth | place: Canada: near Kenora, Ontario | collected... | reverse complement strand
GCAATAAATCCACATCAACGCGACCAGCGTGCTGGTAGTCTTGCCCCGCCACATCCTGCGGCAAGGGCTGGCTGAAACACAGGTGCAAATGAAAGTTCGAATGGGCTGCGGCCAGCGCTTCAAGGTGCTGCTTCATCACCTGCTCCTGGCTGTTGCGCACGCCGTAAAACAGCCAAACTTCGCGCCCGGGTTGCACGGCCAGACACCAGTTCAGCATGCTTAGCATGGGCGTGATGCCAATGCCGCCACCGATCAGCACCACCGGCGCTTCGCTGCGGTCGATGTGGAAATGGCCAGCCGGTGCGCGCACTTGCAGCAGGCTGCCCACGGCCACCTGGTCGTGGAAGAAGTTGGAAGCGCTCACCCCCGCTGGCAGACAGTCATGCGGCGGCGGTGCCCGTTTGATAGAGACCCGGTAATGGCCGTCGTGCGGCGCATCTGAAAGTGAGTAACAACGGGTGGTGGGCACGATGTCGCCCGTTGCGCTGGGTATGTCCAAACGAAAGGTCAGGAACTGGCCTGGCAAGAACGGGGCCAGCGCGAGACCGTCTTCGGGCACCAGGTCAAACGAGCAAATGTCTTGCTCAGCGTCTTCGAAGGCTTTGCGTTTCACCCGGAAGGTCCGTAGCCCTGACCAGGCCGCAACGGCGGGTTCTGGCGTTTCAGCGGTCGCCGCGGGTTTGACGGTTAAGCCCATTTCAGAGGCGCTGTTGCGCAGGGCCAGGTAGTCAAGCCAATGGCGCCAGAAACCGATGCCCAGGTAAATCGCCAGTTGCAGCAGGATGCCCCCAATAATCCAGAGCAGCAGGTAAAGCGACGTCATGGTGCTGAGTAGTGGGTTCTGAATCACGGGGATCCTCTCTTGTGTTGCGAGGAAGCTTAGGCGCGCTGTCTTAAGTTCTCCTTAATCCGAATCACAATCTTCGATTGTTTAGAATTAAAAAATTGAAATATCAGGCGCCGCACAAATGTTGAATTTTTCTTTTTCCCGCCGGGCTTTGATGGCGGTTTGCCTGTTGCTTAGTTGTGCAGCCCAAGCGCAAACACCGGCTGTATTCCGTATAGGGGTGGCGCCACACACCAGTGCGCGGGTGATTCTGGAGATGTACCAGCCCCTGCGTGTGCAACTGGAGAAAGCCTTGGGCACGCCGGTTGAGGTCGTCACCGCCCCTGACTTCACGGAATATGCGCGCCGCATGCTGCGCCAGGAATATGACATTGCCATTACCACCGGCCACCAGGCGCGCCTTAGCCAGACGGATGCTGAGTACAGCCCGCTGCTCACCTACAGTGCCGACTTTCGGGCTGTTGCGCTGGTGGCAGGCAACAGCCCCTACAAGAGTGTGAAAGACGTCAAGGGCAAACCCATTTTGGGACTCTCGCCCACCTCTCTGGTCACCTTGTGGGGTCAGCACTGGCTCAAACAAAACGGTATCAACGAGCCCTTACGGTATGTCAGTGCTTCAGACAGCGTGGCACGCCTGGTGTTGGCCGGTGAAGCCGCTGCAGGTTTCACATCGCTGGCCAATTACCAGAGCCTGTCGCGTGATTTGCAAGGGCAAATGCGGTTTCTGGTGATTAGCGACCCGCTGGCCGGACGGGTTTATATGCTCAATAAGCGTCAGTTGGCACGCAAGAGCCAGATTGATGCGGCATTGCTGAGTTTTGGTGCCAGCCCGGAGGGTAAGGTGTATTTTGAAAAATACATGCTCGAAGGCTATCGCAAGCTCAAACCGAAAGAACTGGAGTCGATGGACCCCTATGCCCGTGAAGTGCGGCAAACCTTGCAATGATCTTGCCCTTGCGATCGGTTCGGGGGCGACTGCTGCTGGCGGCGGTGCTGGTCGAGGCCGTCATGCTGACGCTGATGGTGTTCAACAGCCTGCGCCTGATGCACGAGTACATGGTGGAGCAAGTAGCTCAGCATTCGCGCCAGATAACCCCCATTCTGATTGCTGCCACGGTGGCCCCTCTGGCCCAGCGAGACTACGCTACGGTGCAATCGGTTGTAAATGAAAGCATTAGCCAAAAAGGCGTGCTTTATCTGGTGGTCGACGACGCATTGGGCAACTCGGTGGCGAGCAGCGGTTGGCCACAAGGCAAAACCCTCCCTGCACCCGATAAAACCCTGGAGCTGGCGCGCTTGTTGGGCAACCCTGTCTACCATGTGCAAATGCCGATCGTGTCGTACGGCCAGCAACTCGGGCAGCTTCATTTTGGGTTGGATTTATCCCATATTCTGGTGGCGCGTCAGGCGCTCCTGACCCAGGGCGCCCTGATTGCGCTGGGCGAGTTGTTGTTGTCGTTTGTGCTGTTGACTTTGCTGGGTCTGTGGATGACGCGGCACCTGACCGACCTGACTCGTGCCAGCGAAGAGGTGGCGGCGGGGAACCTGACACCGGCCCCGGTCAACGAGGGCAAGGACGAGCTGGGTCAGCTGGGGGCGGCATTTAACGCGATGTCACGCGCTGTGCACGAGCGCGTGGTGGAGTTGACGCAAGCCAAAGAATCGGCCGAACAAGCCCGAACTGCAGCCGAACAGGCAAATCAGGCCAAAAGTGATTTTTTGGCCAATATGAGCCACGAAATTCGCACCCCCATGAACGGCATCATGGGCATGACAGATCTGGTGTTGGAAACGACACTCAGCGCCACACAAAGAGACTATCTTGAGGTGGTCAAAACTTCGGCTCAGTCCTTGTTGGTCGTGATCAACGACATCCTTGATTTTTCCAAGATTGAGGCAGGAAAGCTGGAACTTGAACCCATTGTGTTCAACCTGCCCGATTTGATCACTCGCACGCTGAAACCCCTGGCGGTACAAGCGCAGCAAAAAAACTTGGCGCTTCGCACGGAACTGCCACCTACCTTGCCAGAGCACTTGCGGGGTGACCCTGGTCGTCTGCGTCAGGTGCTGACCAATCTGGTCGGCAATGCCATCAAATTCACAGAACAAGGGAGCATCACGGTCGGGTTTGAGTTGGTTGCCAATCCCGTTGCTATGCTGCACTTCTGGGTGCAAGACACCGGCATTGGCATTGCAGAAGTTAAACAAAAAACTATCTTTGACGCCTTTACCCAGGCCGATAACTCAATAACCCGGCATTACGGGGGCACTGGTTTGGGTCTGAGTATTTCCAGCAATTTGGTGCAACTGATGGGTGGGCGTATCTGGCTGGTGTCAGGAACTGGGCTGGGCAGTACCTTTCACTTTACGGTGCAAATGGAGGCTGTGTTGGTGCACCAACCTGCCGCACCCAGCCCACCGGTTGCTGCCGCCGTTGTTGTCGTTGAGCCAGCGCCTGGGTTGTCGGTCATTTCAAGCCCCACGGTCTTGCATGTCTTGCTGGTGGAAGACCACCCCGTGAACCAATTGCTGGCCACCAGCCTGATCCAACGCGCCGGTCACCGCGTGACGCTGGCCCAGAACGGCCAGGAGGCGGTGGACGCCGTCGCGCAACAAGTGTTTGACCTGGTATTCATGGACATGCAGATGCCTGTCATGGATGGGCTGGCTTCAACCCGGCTTATTCGTGCCTTTGAAGAGGTGCATGGTCGTTTGCCGATGCCGATTGTGGCTATGACCGCCAATGCCAGGGAGACTGACAGGGCAGCCTGTGAAGCGGCCGGCATGGATGACTTTATTTCCAAGCCATTCAAGGCCAGTGACCTGCGCCAGCGCCTGGCGCAAGTGGCCAGCACGGGCAAGCTGGAGGCTGTAACGCCATTTTCCTGAGTCGGATTTATGCCAAAAACACCTGTAGCCCCCGTGCAGTAAGCGCAGGTAGCTATTTTTAATATAGCAAATGAAGGACGGGTGAATTATTGGGTGGCGCCCAGTGCCAGCGCAGCAGCGCGAGAGGCCGCCAGCCCCTGCACATCGTGGCCCGCCTGTGTCGGCCAGCCCGATAAATGCTGTTGAGTGAGTTCGCACAGCGCGGTAATCCAGACCGGGTCATCGTTCAGGCAGGCGATGTAGTTGAACTCTTTGCCGCCCGCGTGCAGAAAAGCTTCGCGCCCTTCCATGGCGATTTCTTCCAGGGTTTCCAGGCAGTCGCTGGTGAAGCCGGGGCAGACGACGTCGACCCTTTTCACGCCCGCTTGGCCCATGGCGATCAGTGACGGTTCGGTGTAGGGTTCCAGCCATTTGGCGCGGCCCAGACGGGACTGAAACGTGACCTTGAACTGGTCTTTGGCCAAGCCCAGTTGCTCGGCCAGCAAACGCGCGGTTTTCATGCATTCGCAGTGGTAGGGGTCGCCCAGTTGCAGCGTGCGCTCGGGCACACCATGAAAGCTCATCACCAGTTGGTCGGGGCGGCCGTTGCTTTGCCAGTAACGCTCGATGCTGGCCGCCAGCGCCTTGATGTAGCCCGCGTCGTCGTGGTAATGGTTCACAAAGCGAAACTCGGGTAGGTTGCGCACCTTGCCGGCCCAGGCGTAAACCGCGTCAAACAGGCTGGCGGTGGTGGTGGCCGAATATTGCGGGTAGGCCGGCATGATCAGCACGCGGGTGGTGCCCTGGGCCTTCAGCGCATCAAGTTGCTCGGCGATGGAGGTGCTGCCATAACGCATGGCATAGCGCACCTGCACATCGTGGCCGCGCTGGGCCAGCCAGCCCTGCAAGAGCTTGGCCTGCTTTTCGGTCCAGACCTTGAGTGGCGAGCCCTCGGGGGTCCAGATGCTGGCGTATTTGGCGGCCGATTTGGCGGGCCGAAAACGCAAAATGATGCCGTGCAGGATCAACAACCAGAGGAGGCGAGGGATCTCCACCACACGCTGATCGCTCAAAAATTCACGTAAAAAACGCCGTACATCCGCTGTGGAAGGCGACTCTGGCGTTCCGAGGTTGCAAAATAAAACGGCGGTACGGGGTACTTGGCCATGCTTGAAGGGGGGTTCTTTGGCGAAAGGGCCAAGCTTGAATGAGGTCATTGCTTTATTTTCTCTTACGGTCGCGGGTTTCTTGAAAATCAGGGCAATACCCCTCGATTCTGCGGGTCAGCGGGCCGGGTTGAAGGTCAAGGTGCTGCGGGTGTTTTCTTTGACATCGGCCGCACTCAGGTGCTGCGGCAGGTAGCCACCATCGATATAGGTTTGAGCCTGGTCCTGGTAATGCCGGTTAAACAGCACACCGCTTTGGCCCACCGGGTTGATGCCCAGCGAATGCGCCGGGTCGGCAAAATCAATGAGGCGCCGGGTGGACGGCCCATAGCGCACGGCCCAAGGCGCCGGGCCAATGGATTGCGACAAGTTGTTGGGCAACTCACGGCCGCCGGGTGCTGGAAATGGTCCGACGTTGAACAACCAGTCGAGTCCTTTTCGTGTCGCCAGCGGGTGCGTGTGGGTCAGGGTGTGGGCATTGCCCCAGCCCCAGTCGGTCGCGTTTTTGCCCAGGCTTTCCTGCAAATGGGTGATGGTGGCGCGCCAGGCCACTTTCAGGATGTCGGCACGGGTCTCAATGGCCGGGGTGCTGCGGTTGTCCCACCAGGGTGATTTGGCGTCTTCGGCCAGTCGGGGCAATGCGGCGTCGAGGACGCGGGTTTCCAGCAGGTTTGCAAATTGCGCTTCACCCAGCTCATCAGCCATGGCGGCGCGGGCCAATTCATACAGAAACTGGTTGAAGATCGTGGGCGGAATGTTGTTGAGCGAGTGGTTGCCGTCCCATTTGGCCAGGCTCTCCAGCAGGGAGCGCTCCAGCGGGTCGGTGACGAGGGCGGCCAACTCGGGAATCAAGGGCCGCATAACGCGCGGGCCATAGCCGGTTTGACTGTCGAGCTGAATTTGCTGGCTGTTCTTGAGGTCCCACTTGACGTTGTCATCGCGCAAGTAGTCATTAAGGCGCTGGACGCGGTCGGGCAGGTTGTAATAACCGGGCACCGGCACGCCGCTTTTGGGCTTTGGCTGGTGGTTGGCAGAAACGATGTAGCCACGCGCCGGGTTTTCTTCTTGCGGGTTGTCGCCAAAGCGGTAAAAACCGGCTTTGTCGGCCTCGGCCGTGCTGCCGTCCAGAATAAAACTGGGGTTGACGTTCTCGGGGCGAATCGGCAGTTTGGCTGCCGCCCACCAGGCGATGTTGCCGGCCGCGTTGGCCCACACCACATTGAGCCCGGGTGCGTGGATTTTGCTGGCGGCATCGCGGGCTTTTTCCAAGGTATTGGCGCGGTTGAGTTCATAAAACGCGTCCAGAATCGGGTTTTCAGTTTCCAGATAAGCCCACCACATGGCCACCGGGGTACTGCCCAGCGTGCTCTGAAAAGCGTCGGTGATGATCGGCCCGTGGGGCGACAGGCGCAAGGTGAGTTTGACGGGTTGGGCACCCTTGACCAAAATAGTTTCTTCGCGGCTTTGCATTTCCACCCACTGGCCCTGGTACCAGATGGCGTTGGGGTTCTCAGGGTTGATTTTTTCGGCAATCAGGTCGAGGTCGTCGTTCTGGAACATCGTCAGGCTCCAGCCGAATTTGGCGTTGTGGCCCAGCAAGGCCATCGGGTTCAGCGCCTGGTAGTGGCCATACAAGTCAAAACCCGGCGACGATAAATGCGCCTCGTACCACACCGAGGGCAGCGAAAACCCGATGTGCGGGTCGCCTGCCAACAGGGGCTTGCCGCTGGCCGTGCGCTTGCCTGAGACGGCCCAGGCGTTGCTGCCTTCGAAAGGGGGCAGGCCCACCGTGGCCAGCGCTTCGCGGCTGACTTGGGCCAGTTGGTCGAGCTTTTGCCAGTCCTGAGACTTCAGGGCAGCGGTAGGCGGCGGTGCCTTGAGCACGCCTTCAGCGTTCCAGTCGAGGTCAAAAACTTTCAAATAGTCAGGCCCCAGTTTGTCGCGCACGTAGGTCAGGGCCGGTTCGGTGCGAAACGCTGCTGCAAAACTGTAGGCCAGGTAGCCCGACACGGCCACCGTGTCCTTGGGGGTGAAGGGTCGTTTTGGAATCTTCAGCAGGTCAAACTCAATCGGCGCAGGATTATTGGCCTGAAACTGGTTGATGCCATCCAGATAAGCCAGCAAGGCTTGTGCGGGTGGGCTTTGCAGGTCCATGTTGGCAACGACGGTTTCAGCGTGGTCACGAATGCCCAGGGTGCGAAACAGGCGGTCGCTGTCGAGCAACTTGGGGCCGAAAATCTCGGCCAACTCGCCTTGCGCCAGGCGGCGCACCATCTCCATTTGAAACAATCGGTCTTGCGCATGCACATAGCCCAGCGCCCGGTACATGTCGATGTCGTTGTCGGCATTGATGTGGGGCACGCCGCGTTCGTCAAAGCGCACGTTCACCCGGGCACTCAGGTTTTTAAGGGGCAAAGCGCCCGAGCGCTGCGGTTGCTTGGTATAGACATACCAACCTGCAACGCCGCCAGCCGCCATGGCCAGCACGGTGAGCACAATGGCAAAAATAATCAGGGCGCGTTTCATCGGGCGGTTTCCATGTTGTTATGCGGGTAAACGCTTAACTGATCATAAACGGACCCTCGAGGTGAGTGTCATCAGGATCGGCTACAGTCGCCAACGGTTTTATTTCGTTCATTTTTTGGAGCTTTTCATGGGTTTGTTTGATTCAGTGATGGGTGCCGTGACTGGCCAACTGCAGCAGCAGGGCGGACTGGCTGGTGTCTTGGGTGGCTTGCTGGCCAACAATGGTGAATTGGGGGGTATGAGTGGCCTGGCTGATAAGTTCAATCAGGCCGGCATGGGCGACATGCTCAGTTCTTGGATTGGCAAGGGCGAGAACTTGCCGATTTCTGCGGATCAGATATCCAGTGTGCTGGGCAGCGATGCCATTGGCAACATTGCCAGCCAATTGGGAATTGACCCCGCAGTGGCCTCTCAACAACTCTCGCAGATGTTGCCTGGCCTGATCGACAAGCTCACGCCCAATGGCGCTATTCCCGAGGGCGGTCTGGGTAATTCTGGCGACCTGATGGGGATGCTGGGCGGCTTGCTTAAAGCCTAAGCAGTCTCACTTTTGGCGCTCTGCGCCACGGCCAGCTTGACCGCTGCGATGCCACTGCGGACCGCGCCTTCCAGTGTGGCGGGGTAGGGTCCTTCCACATAGTCGCCACAGACGATTAGCCCGGGCGCAATGCACGGCCCCGGGCGCACCAGCCCCGGCGTGCAGGCAAACGTGGCGCGTTTCTCCACCACGGTTTGCACCGCTTGCAGCGTCAGGCCCAGTTGTTCCCGGGCTTGGCATAGCACCTGCTTTTGCAAGGTTTGTTTATCTGCGTTGCTGGCGCTCACGACAAAGGCGAGCAGGCCGTGAGGGCCACCGAGTTGGCCTCGGTCAAAAACAAATTGAGCGGGCTGGTCAGTGCGGCTGCGCAAAGTCAGCATGGGGTACGCCAAGGTGGCGTCCGCGCCCCACGCGTAAACCGTCGCGATCGATTCGAACTGCAAGGCGGCCGCAATTTTGGTCCATGAACGAATATTTTTCGCTATTGAATCAGAAGCTGCTTGCGCACTATTCTCAAGGGCTCTAGCCGATTCTGATGCTGAAGTGGCGAAGATGACGGCGTCAAATCGTTCATCCTGCACGCGCCACTGCGCTCCTTCGCACGCGACGTTCTCAACCCGCGCACCCGTGCGAATCTCTGCGCCGCGTTCGGTAAGCCATCGGGCGGCGGCGTTGGGAAATAACTCGGAAAGATCCAACCGGGGCAGCAGCAAGCGCGAGCCGCCTTGCACGCCAAACAGCGCGTCTTGCAAAACTTTCAAAAAGACTTGGGCGCTGGCCCGGTCAGCGGGGGTGTTCAAGGCCGAGACACACAGCGGCTCAATCAGTTCGGCCATCACGCGGGGGCTTAAATCCTGGCACAGCACGGCCACTGACAGCGTGGCAGCACACTGAAAACCGCGCAATTGCCAGCCCGTGGCCACCCGCAACAAAGTCCATTTATCGGCCCGCGTCCAACCGCGTGCCGACACGATGCCCGCCAAAGCATCCAGCGGCGTCGGCCAGGCGGGGAACTGCAGCCCCAGGTCATCCGGAAAACGCAGTGTCATCGGGGTCTGCAGCAGGGCGGTTTGCGGGTCAACGCCCACCTGACGCATCAGACGCAAGGCCTCGGTGTAGGCGCCGATCAGGATGTGCTGACCGTTGTCCAGTGTCACCGGGGTGCCGTCAGGCAAATGGCCATTTAAGGCTCTAGCCCTTCCGCCAAGGGCGCGGGATGCTTCAAAAATAATAGCGTGATGGCCCGCCAGCGTGGCTTCGACCGCGGCGGCCATGCCCGCCCAGCCCGCGCCGATGATGGCGATTTTCATGCAGGGAAATGCTGCCGCGCCAAGCCGCTCCATGCAAGGCACCTCCCATTAAGGGTCAGCGCAGCACGCGCAGTTGCCAGTGTCACAGCTTGCCCAGCGCTTGCACCTTCCACGCCAGCCACAACTTGCGCATCGGCGTGAGGCTGACGCGCTGGTGCAGCACCTGGAAGTTGTCGTGTTCGATTTCGCGCAGCAAATCGCGGTAGATGCTGGCCATCATCAGGCCCGGTTTTTGCGCCCGGCGGTCGGCCGCAGGCAACAGAGCCAGTGCTTCGTCATACAAACCCTGGGCGCGCGCGGCCTGGAACTTCATGAGCGCGGTGAAACGGTCGGAATAGCTGCGCTTGAGGATTTCGTGCGCCTTGACCTCAAACTGCTGCAGCTCGTTGATGGGCAGGTAAATGCGGCCGCGCAAAGCATCTTCACCAACGTCACGCAGGATGTTGGTGAGTTGCAGCGCCTGCCCCAGTTTGTGGGCATAGACGGTGGTCTCAGGCTGGGTTTGGCCAAAAATTTGAGCCGCCACTTCGCCCACCACGCCCGCCACCAAATGGCAGTAACGCTGCAGTCCAGGGTAATCGAGGTAGCGGGTTTGCGACAAGTCCATCTGGCAGCCTTCAATGACGCACTGCAGGTGGCGTTGCTCGATCTGGTAGTCGGCGGCCAGCGGCATCAGCGCCTTCATCACCGGGTGGCTCGGTTGGCCGGCAAACGACTGGGCCACTTCGGCCTGCCACCAGGCCAGTTTGGTGCTGGCCACGCCGGGGTCGATGGTGTCGTCCACCACGTCATCGACCTCGCGGCAGAACGCATAAAACGCGGTGATGGCGGCACGTCGGTGCTTGGGCAGAAACAGGAAGGCGTAATAAAAGCTGCTGCCGGAGGCGGCCGCTTTTTGCTGAACATAGTCTTGGGGCGTCATGAGGGGTGTCTGGTTTGGCGCTTATTTTAGAGGGGGCTTATGACGCCATCCAGCAAGCCCGCCACAGCATCACCGCATAGTCCCAGAGGCGCAACTTGGGCCGCGCCCGCCAAGTGGCGAAGTCCATGCCTTCGATCTTGTCCAGAATCCGCAACCCGCCTTGCACCACCAGACGCAACTCCCAGCCCGCACGGCCCGGGATGCGGCACGCTAATTTAGAGCCTTTTAGCATGCTAGCCCTAGCGCTGCTTGCGTAAGCAGCTATTAATCTGGTAGCGTTATCGGAGTAACTATCAGCGTGCAAATCGGCATCGTGCACGCCGTGTTCCTGCATCGCCTGCACCGATACATACCAGCGGGCGCGCGGCACATCGACGCTGACGTCCTGCCAAAAGTTGATGAGTTGCAACGCGGTGCAGATCTGGTCACTTTGCGCCAGCGATGCTTCGTCATGGATGCCGTACAAGTGCAGCAGCAAGCGGCCCACCGGGTTGGCCGAGCGCGAGCAGTAGTCCACCAACTCGGCATCATCCTGGTAGCGTTGACCGGCGGCGGTGAAGCGCACGTCTTGTTCAAACGCATCCAGCAGTTGCGAAAGCAGGGTGACGGGCAAGCTGAAGTCGTGTAAAACCCGGCCCAGGGGTTCGAACACTTGCGGCCACCTTCCGCTGGTGCGCTGGCCTTGGGCGATGGCGTGCAGGTCGGCTCGGAAATCGGCCAGATCGTGCAGACGCGTTGGGGCGGTCGCATCACCTTCGTCGGCGATGTCGTCCGCGGTGCGGGCAAACCAATAAATAGCGGCAATCGCCGGGCGCAAATGCGGCGGGCACAGCCACGACGCCACCGGAAAGTTTTCGTAATGGTCCACCGCTTGAGCGGTGGCTTGGGGGTCAGGGGAGTGGGTTGATGGCACGGTGGAAAAGGTTGAAATAGGGTGGATTTGACAATGATTTGAAGCCATCTAAAATTACTAACCGTTTGGTCATTAATCTAAATTCAGTGTCTTTGGGACGCATCCTGCCATGAATTCTGTCAAATTAATCACGTCATTGTCCACTGCTGTTGTGCCGGTGGTGCTTGCCCTTCTGGTGGTGGCCTGCTCCAAGCCGACGCCGGTTGAAGAGCCGATTCGTGCGGTCAAAGTGATAACGGTGGGACTGGAGAGTATTCAGGCTGCGCCCGAGTTTGCCGGCGAAGTACGCGCCCAGGTCGAGTCCCGTTTGGGGTTTCGTGTCGGCGGCAAGATCACCCGGCGCCAGGTGGAGCTGGGTCAGCACGTCAAGGCTGGTCAGGTGCTGGCGCAGTTGGACCCGCAAGATTACAAGCTGGCGGCTGATGCGGCCCGCGCCCAGCTGAGCGCCGCGGCCTCTAACCGTGATCTGGCGGCGGCCGATTTCAAGCGTTTCAAGGAACTGAAAGACCAGAACTTCATCAGCGCTGCCGAACTGGAGCGCCGCGACACCACCCTGAAAGCGGCCCAGTCCCAGTTTGAGCAAGCCCAGTCGCAGCTGTCCGGTCAGGGCAACCAGTTGGCCTACGCCACATTGGCGGCCGACGTCGCAGGCGTGGTTACTTCGGTGGATGCTGAGCCCGGGCAGGTGGTGGCCGCCGGCACGCCGGTGGTACGGGTGGCGCAGGATGGCCCGCGCGATGCGGTGTTTTCAGTGCCGGAAGACAAGGTGGCGGCGATCAAGGTCGGCTCGGCGGTGACGGTCAAGGTTTGGTCCAGCACCACCACCATCAATGGCTTGGTGCGCGAAGTAGCGGCCAGTGCCGACCCTGTAACCCGCACCTTTGCGGTCAAGGTGTCGCTGCCCGTCAAGGAGGCGCCAGCGTTGGGCACCACGGTTTCGGTGCTGCCGCAGGCGCTGAGCCGAGGTGCGGTGCCGGTCCTGAAACTGCCCACCAGCGCCTTGCGCCAGGAAGGTAATTCGACGGCGGTCTGGATGCTTGATGGCGCCAGCATGACGGTCAAGTTGGTGCCGGTACAAGTGGCCACCGCCGATGGCAACGATGTGGTGGTGATCGGTGGTTTGCAGCCAGGCATGCAGGTGGTGGTGGCTGGGGTGCATGTGTTGCAACCGGGTCAAAAAGTCACGGTTTATAAGCCAAATCAGCCTCTAGCCCCCGTGCTACCTGCGCGAGCAGCTATTAATTCAGTAGCAATTGCAACGCCCGCGGCCAACGTGCCTGCCAACGCTGCTGTCGCCAAGTGAGCCGCGCATGAACCAAGATCAACCCAAAGCGGGTTTTAACCTGTCCCGCTGGGCGCTGGAGCATTCGGCGCTGACCCGTTATTTGATGATTGTGCTGATGCTGTTGGGCATGGCAGCTTACTTTCAACTGGGGCAAGACGAAGACCCGCCGTTCACCTTCCGCGCCATGGTGGTGCGCACCTATTGGCCGGGGGCCACGGCGCAACAGGTGGCCGAGCAGGTCACCGACAAGATCGAGCGCACGCTGCAAGAGGTGCCTTACGCCGACAAAATTCGCAGCTATTCCAAGCCGGGTGAGTCGCAAATTATTTTCCAGATCAAGGATTACTCCAAGCCCAACGAGGTGGCCAACGTCTGGTACAGCGTGCGTAAAAAGGTGGGCGACATTCGGGGCACGCTGCCCGGCAACATTCAGGGGCCGTTTTTTAACGATGAGTTTGGCGATGTATTTGGCGTAATTTACGCGCTGGAGTCTGACGGTTTTAACGACGCCGAGCTCAAGACCTTTGCCGATGACGCGCGCCAGAAACTGCTGCGCGTGCCGGATGTGGCCAAGGTCGAACTGTTTGGCGTGCAGGACGAAAAGCTGTTTATCGAAATCTCGCAAAAGCGGCTGGCGCAACTCGGGCTGGACCTGACGCAGGTGCTGGCGCAACTCGGCCAGCAAAACGCGGTGGAGTCGGCCGGTGCCGTGCAAACCCCGCTGGATGTGGTGCAGGTTCGGGTGGGCGGTCAGTTCAACGCGGTGGAAGACCTGGCGGCGATGCCGATTCGGGGTGCCGGTTACGGCGCGGGCACCAGTGCCGGGGGCAGCCAATTCAAGCTCGGTGACATCGCGGAGATCAAGCGCGGTTATGTCGATCCGCCAAGCGTCAAGGTGCGCCATCAGGGCCGGGACGTGATAGCGCTGGGCGTCTCCATGGCCAAGGGCGGTGACATCATCGCGCTGGGCAAGGCGCTGGAAACAGCGACCCAGGCCATCGAAAAAACGCTGCCTGCGGGCGTCAAGTTGGTGAAGATTCAGGACCAACCCAAAACCGTGGCCAAGTCGGTGAATGAGTTTGTCAGCGTGCTGATTGAGGCGGTGCTGATCGTGCTGGTGGTGAGTTTTGTTGCGCTGGGTTTTCACCGCCGACCGGGGCAAAACCCCTGGTGGAGGCGCTGGTACGTCGATATGCGCCCGGGCTTGGTGGTGGGCATCACGATTCCGCTGGTGCTGGCCGTGACCTTTCTGGCCATGAACTACTGGGGTATTGGCCTGCACAAAATATCCCTGGGCTCGCTCATCATCGCGCTGGGTTTGCTGGTGGATGACGCCATCATTTCGGTCGAGATGATGGTGCGCAAGATGGAGGAGGGCTATGACAAAGTGCGCGCGGCCACCTTTGCCTACGAGGTCACTGCCATGCCGATGCTGACCGGCACGCTGATCACGGCGGCGGGCTTTTTGCCGATCGGCATGGCGCGCTCCACGGTAGGCGAGTACACCTTTGCCATTTTTGCCGTGACCGTGATTGCGCTGGTGCTGAGTTGGCTGGTGTCGGTTTACTTTGTGCCTTATCTGGGGGTCATGCTGTTGAAGGCCAAGCCCAAAACGGCAGACCATCAAGAGCATTTCGACACCCCGTTTTACAAACTTTTCCGGCGCGCCGTGAATGCCTGCGTGCAACACCGCTGGCTGACCATTGGCGCCACTTTGCTGACTTTTGCGCTGGGCATTGTCGGCATGGGCCAGGTGCAGCAGCAGTTTTTTCCGGATTCGGCACGGCCTGAAATTCTGGTGGACCTCTGGTTCCCTGAAGGCACTTCGTTTGCCGCCAACCAGGAAACCTCCCGGCGCGTGGAATCGCGCCTGATGGGCGAGGCGGGCGTTGACAGCGTCAGCACCTGGATCGGTTCGGGCGTGCCCCGCTTTTACTTGCCTTTGAACCAGGTTTTTCCGCAAACAAATGTGTCGCAGCTCATCGTCATGCCCAAAGACTTGAAGGTGCGCGAAATGCTTCGCATCAAGTTTCCTGCCTTGCTGGCGACCGAGTTTCCCGAGGTGCGCGGGCGTGTGACCCTGCTGCCCAATGGGCCGCCGGTGCCTTATCCGGTCCAGTTCCGGGTGGTGGGGAACGATCCGAAAACGCTGCGTGAGCGGGCCAATGAGGTCACCGCCGTGATGCGCGCCAGCCCCAATACACGGGGCGTGAATGACAACTGGAACGAAGCGGTCAAGGTCATGCGGCTGGAGGTGGACCAATCCAAGGCGCGGGCGCTCGGCGTCACCAGCCAATCCATTGCACAGGCCGCCCGCACCATGTTGGCGGGCTCAACCGTGGGCCAGTTCCGCGAGGGCGACAAGGTGCTCGACATCGTGCTGCGCCAACCGCTGGCGGAACGCAGCGCCATCACCGACATTGGCAATGCCTATTTGCCCACGGCATCGGGCCGGTCCATTGCGTTGACTCAAATTGCCAAGCCGGTCTTCAGCTGGGAGCCGGGGGTTATGTGGCGCGAAAACCGCGACTACGCCATCACGGTGCAAAGCGATGTGGTGGAAGGGTTGCAAGGCGCCACGGTCACTCAGGAACTTTTGCCCCGTCTGAAAGCGCTTGAGGTCTCATGGCGGGTTGCCGGGCAGACCGGTTACCGCATTGAAGTGGCGGGTGCGGTCGAAGAAAGTTCCAAGGGCTCGGCCTCCATCGCAGCGGGCGTGCCCATCATGTTGTTCATCACCTTCACCCTGCTGATGATTCAGTTGCACAGTTTCAGCCGCGCCATGCTGGTGTTTCTGACCGGGCCGATGGGCATTGCCGGTGTGGCGGGTGCCTTGCTGCTGCTGAATCGTCCGTTTGGCTTTGTGGCTTTGCTGGGTGTGATTGCCTTGATGGGCATGATCCAGCGCAACTCTGTCATCCTGATTGACCAGATCGAACAGGACCGCGCCAATGGCGTGCCGGCCTGGGATGCCATTGTCGAATCGGCTGTGCGGCGCGCGCGCCCGATCGTTTTGACGGCTGCCGCTGCCGTGCTGGCGATGATTCCGCTCTCACGATCGGTTTTCTGGGGCCCGATGGCGGTGGCCATCATGGGCGGGTTGATGGTTGCCACAGTATTGACCTTGCTGGCCTTGCCCGCCATGTACGCCGCCTGGTTTCGGGTCAAACGTGAGGGGCCTGTAGCGGGGTAGAATTG
>SERZ01001160.1_pt1 | contig 15596 bp, 11 predicted proteins | sample 3171461 | NCBI WGS metagenome assembly SERZ01 (sample SAMN06051861, study PRJNA518727) | freshwater metagenome | biome: subpolar coniferous forest; feature: holomictic lake; material: water; isolation source: holomictic Lake 227, 6 m depth | place: Canada: near Kenora, Ontario | collected... | reverse complement strand
ATCCCCCCTGGCCCCCCTTTTCAAAGGGGGGGAATCGTTATCAGTAGGGACGGGTTCGGAACCTGCCCCTACTGAAATGATGATCAAGGCCATTTGGGCTCATCAAAAAAAGTGTCAACTACTTTTGAGGTAATATGAAGGATGCCGCAAAAAGCTATTAAAGAGTGGTTGGATAAAAACGATAAGATTGGTCTTTCTGAGTATTCTAATTTTAATGGTTGGGGAAAGGCCTATATTGTTCATGAGAAATAAGGGAGTCACTCTGTTGCCAATTATCGTCAATGATTGACGCATCTCTGTAATAACAATACAACAAATTGTGATTAAATGAAAATATGAATGAATTTGATCTTCTAAATACCCATCCGAAAGCAAATCGGGACTATGACAAACGTTCCCAGGAAAAATCGCCGGAAATAATCCGTCTTGCCAAGGAATTCGGCAGAGAATTCTTCGATGGCGATCGTAAATGTGGCTACGGGGGTTACAACTATGACGGACGCTGGAAGGCTGTCGCGCAGAGAATGAAGGATTATTATCTGCTGTCTGAAGATTGTGCCATTTTGGACATCGGGTGTGCAAAAGGTTTCCTCCTTCACGATTTCAAGGAGCTGATGCCAAATTGCACCGTGGCAGGGATAGATGTCAGCGAGTACGCCATAGAGAATGCCATGCCCTCCGTAAAACCTCATCTTAAAGTTGCCAGCGCTGAAACACTGCCCTACCTCGATAAAAGTTTTGATCTCGTTATCTCGATAAATACCATCCATAATTTAAGCATGGAGCCTTTAAGGGCGGCCCTGAAGGAAGTGGAGCGGGTCAGCCGGAGCCATAGTTATATCACCGTTGATGCCTGGAGAAATGAAGAGGAACGAGAGAGTCTCTGTAAATGGGTCCTTACTGCCGAAACCATGATGCATGTGGATGACTGGAAGAAGTTATTCGCTGAAGTTGGCTACACGGGCGACTACTGGTGGTTCATTGCTGATTAATAATATGAAGACAACCGCTGCGGTACTAACAGAAATCAATCGGCCGTTACAAATCGAAGAACTGACAATTCCACCTCTGAAAAAGGGGCAAGTGTTAGTGGAGGTTGCCTACAGCGGCATCTGCCATTCGCAATTAAACGAAATTCAAGGATTGAAGGGTGAAGACAAGTATCTTCCACATGCCCTTGGCCATGAAGGGTCGGGTATTGTCTTGGATATTGGGCCGGATGTCACAAAAGTAAAGCATGGAGACCATGTCGTGCTGACCTGGATAAAAGGGAGTGGACATGATGTTTCTTCAACTCAATATTCAAGAAAAGATGGAAGCATTGTAAATTCCGGCGCTATTTCTACATTCATGACCCATGCGGTAATTTCCGAAAATCGCCTTGTTCCGATTGCGAAGGAGATGCCTCTGAAGGAGGCGGCGCTTCTTGGGTGCGCCATTCCTACGGGGACTGGAATTGTGCTGAATACGGCACATGTCCAACCGGGGCAAAGTATGGCTATATTTGGCTGTGGTGGCATTGGCTTAAGCGCGATAATAGCGGCGACAATGGTAGGTGCAGCCGTTATCATCGCCGTTGATATTCGAGAGCAGAAATTAACACAGGCTAAAGAAATCGGCGCTACACATGTCATTGATGCATCACGTCAGGCATTATTGGAAGCAATACAGACGATCACGGGCGGAAAGGGCGTCGATTTTGCAATAGAAGCGGCTGGAAAGCGGGAAACAATGGAAACAGCCTTCAAATCCGTGAAAGATAAGGGCGGCCTTTGCATCCTCGCCGGGAATTTGCCCGTCGGCCATTATATTTCCATTGATCCTTTCGATCTGATCAAAGGCAAGCGGATTATGGGTACCTGGGGAGGGGAAAGCGATCCTGACCGAGACATTCAATTATATGTATCCATGTATTTAGAGAAGAAACTTAATCTGCACTTGATTCCTGTCAGTTTATTCGGACTTTCACAAATTAATCTGGCTGTAAAATCTTTAGAGGATGGAAATATCGGGAGGGCAATTATTGAATGCTGAGCATGTAAAAGAGATATTTAGAAACAAAATCCTTTTGATTACGGGCGGCACCGGCACTTTCGGGAATGCTGTTTTAACTCGCTTCCTCGAAACAGACATCCAGGAAATTCGCATCTTCTCCCGAGACGAAAAAAAACAAGATGAGATGCGTAATGCTATACATAATCCCAAGGTAAAGTTCTATCTGGGAAATGTGCGGGAGTATGATAGTGTTGTTTCCGCAATGAGAAATGTTGATCTTGTTTTCCATGCTGCTGCGCTAAAACAGGTACCTTCCTGTGAGTTCTTCCCCTTGGAAGCTGTGCGCACGAATACTCTGGGAGCGGAAAACGTAATGAATGCCGCTTTAGCCTGCGGAGTCAAAAAAATGATTGTCTTGAGTACCGATAAGGCTGTCTATCCCATCAATGCCATGGGCATGTCCAAGGCGCTCATGGAGAAGATGATGGTTGCCAAGGCCCGGGCCCAGGGGGATTCGAGCACTATCTTCTGTGGGACCCGCTATGGAAATGTTATGGGCTCTCGCGGCTCTGTGATCCCATTCTTTATTAATCAGATTCTTTCAGGGGATACAATAACGGTGACCGACCCGAATATGTCACGTTTCATGATGTCTATCACTAACGCGGTGGATTTGGTGGTCTATGCGTTTCAACATGGGAATCCTGGAGACACATTTGTCCAGAAGGCGCCTGCGACTACCATCGCGAATCTGGCCAATGCTCTGAAACGGCTTTTTAACGCAAATAATGAAATCCGGATCATCGGTACCCGACATGGGGAGAAGTTGTATGAAACTCTTTTAACCCGCGAGGAAATGGCCAAGGCTGAGGATATGGGTGATTATTATCGGGTTCCCGCAGATATCCGAGATCTTAACTACGCATGCTATTTTACCAAAGGAGAAACAAAGATTGCTGACCATGAGGATTACAATTCTCACAATACACGCCGGCTGGGTGAGGATGAACTTGTTGAGTTATTATTCACACTTGAGTGTGTGAATGAAGCAATGAGTAACTGAGTGTCAAGTGAAATGAAAATATTAGTGACCGGCGCGAAGGGTTTCATTGGGAGGAACATGGTTGTCGCCCTCAAGCGACGGGCCGACGTTGATGTCATCGAATACGATCTTGATTCCCCGGCAGGTCTCTTGGAGGAAGGGCTGGCCAAGGCGGATGTGGTCTTTCACCTGGCAGGGGTAAATCGGCCGGAGCGGATTGAGGAGTTCAGGTCAGGCAATTTTGATTTGACGCGACAGATCTGTAAAGCCTTGTGGCGATTGGGCCATGTGCCCCTTTTGTTGCTGTCCTCGTCAATCCAGGCAGCCTTGGACAATCCCTACGGGCTTTCCAAGCGCCAGGCGGAAGAGGCTGTGTTTGATTTCGGCAGGGATACGGGTGCCTCGGTCTTTGTCTTTCGCCTGCACAGCGTTTTCGGCAAATGGTGCCGGCCCAATTACAATTCCGTTGTGGCAACATTCTGCCACAACGTCGCCCGCGATCTACCCATCACCATCTCCGATCCGGCAAGAGAAATTGAGCTGGTTTATATAGATGATGTGGTTTGTGCCTTCATCGGCGTCATGAATGGTCGCCAGCCTGTTTCAGATGGTAGGTATTGCCTGGTGGAACCGAAGTATAGAATATCATTGGGCGCCTTGGCGGAAACGATCCAGGACTTTAGGGTCAGCCGGGTCAGCCTTGCCCTGCCGGACATTAACCATCCTTTTGTCCGTGCCCTCTATTCAACATATATTTCATATCTTCCCTCGGATTCTTTCGCCTATACACTGACCCAGAGAGCCGATCCTCGGGGTGAATTGGCCGAACTGCTGAAATCGCCCCACATCGGGCAGATTTTCGTGTCGCGCACCCGGCCGGGCATTACGCGAGGCCACCATTATCACGATACCAAGGCGGAGAAGTTTGTCGTCCTCGAAGGGGATGCGGTTATCCGCTTTCGCCATATTCTGGGCGGGGATGTTATTGAATACCCAGTTTCCGGCCGCGAGTTCTGCGTGGTTGATATCCCGCCAGGATACATCCATTCTGTCGAGAACGTGGGACAAAACGATCTGATCGTGCTCTTCTGGGCGACTGAAATTTTTGATCCGGATATTCCAGACACCTTTGGGCAGACGGTGTGTGGGATTCGGAAGGAGCTTCTATGAAAGTCTTGACCATTGTCGGCACCCGGCCGGAAATCATCCGCTTGAGCCGGGTGATCGCCGCGCTGGAACGTTATACTCACCATATCCTTGTTCATACGGGCCAGAATTACGATTATGAATTGAACCAGGTTTTTTTTGAAGAATTGAAGCTGCGTTCGCCCGATCACTTTCTGGCGGCGGCGGGGAAGACTCCGGCGGAGACTGTCGGCCTCATCATCACGAAGGTAGATGAGGTTCTTGCGACTGAAAAACCCGATGCGGTCCTGATTCTCGGGGATACAAACAGTTGTCTGGCGGCCTATCCGGCGAAACGGCGCAAGATTCCCGTCTTTCACATGGAGGCGGGTAACCGTTGCTTCGATCAGCGCGTACCGGAGGAAATAAACCGCAAAATCGTAGATCATATCAGTGATATCAACATGCCTTACAGCGCCATAGGTCGCGAGTACCTCATACGCGAGGGATTGCCGCCGGATCGCGTGATCAAAACGGGCAGCCCCATGTACGAGGTGCTTCATTACCACCTGCCTAAGATCGAACGATCTTCTGTACTTGAGACATTGAGCTTGGAGCCCCTGGATTACTTTGTCGTGAGCTGCCACCGGGAAGAAAATATTGATGGTGAAGGCAATTTCCGAGGGCTTATTGAGGTATTGCAGGGGTTGGTAGCCTCTTACGGCAAGCGTGTCATTATGAGCACCCATCCGCGAACGCGAAAACGCATCGAAGAGGAAGGGATTAAATTGCCAAAGCTCGTGGCACTGCACAAGCCCTTTGGGCTGCTCGATTACGTGAAGCTCCAAATGAACGCCCGTGCCGTCCTGTCGGACAGTGGCACAATCACCGAAGAATCGTCAATCCTGAATTTCCCCGCCCTCAATATCCGTCAGGCCCATGAGCGGCCAGAGGGGATGGAAGAAGGGGCCGTGCTGATGGTCGGCTTATCTTGGCCGCGAATACAGGAGGCCCTCGCCATCCTCGAAGGCCAACCTCGGGGCGCGGATCGCGCCCTTCGGCTGGTACGGGATTATGATGTTCCAAACGTCTCTGAGAAAGTTGTGAGGATCATCCTGAGCTACACGGATTACGTAAACCGCGTGGTTTGGCAAAAGACAATCTAATCAAAGGAGTCAGTCATGACATATCAGAGTACCATATTGCTAATGACATCGAAATCTTGGCAATGGATGAATGCAGCGCCGGCTATTGGACTTTACCGGCTGAAAACCTGCCTCAACCGTGCAGGGATGATTTGCGATATCCTTGATTTTGATATTGATGATGAGACTGATTATGAGCAGAAGGTCGCCACGGGATTCTATGATGTCATCGGGATGAGCCTAACCCACGTTAACCTTGAAGAAGATCTGAATACACTTTTCAAATTCCGGCAACTCGCCGCTTCTTCCGGAAAGAAGGTAAGCTTTGTAGCGGGAGGGCAAGAGGCGACACTCAATTATAAAAACATGCTTTCCACCGACATGCTCGACGTAATCTTTCTTGGGTTTGCTGAGGACAGTTTAGTGGATTTCATGTTGAAAATTGCGCAGGGAACTTACTCAAATACTGCCAGCATTGCACAAGAACTCGACGGTGTCGCTTTTCAAGATCACAACGGCGCATGCTGTTACCGCCCAGCCAAACAGCTCACTGCTGAGCGCTTTCGCGTTTTGTCATACGAAAACGTCATTTCATCTCAAATCCCATATCAAAGATACTGGAGTAAAGTCCGGGAAAACCTTGTTCCCGGTGCCAGTCATGCGAAATTCATTGTCGAAACCGCCCGCCTATATACCTCCAGCCATTGCCCAAGAAAATGTGGTTTTTGCAGTTCCCAGGCTTTTTTGCCCAGCTCCCAAAAAAGCCATCCACCGATCTTGATGCTTTCCGCTGAAGAAGTTTTTTCCCTCATAAAGCATGATATCCAAGCTTACGGTGCCAAAGGGTTTCTCTTGAGTGATGACGATTTCCCGATTGGCACAAAGCAAGGTATATCAAGAGTCATCACATTTTGCGAATGCGTCATAAATGCGAAGAAATGTGGAGAAATACCACCTGATACGCAATTTTTTTGCCAGGCCAGAATTACCGATTTTCTCATGAATCATCAGGTGCGATTAGATTTAATAGCTGCCATGAGTAAAGCCGGCTTCGATAACGTAGGATTAGGTGTGGAAACCTTTAGCGAAAGACTGCTGCATGTGCCATCTATTAACAAAGTCGGCATTTCCGCAAATGATTGCCGCAATGTTCTGGACGCATTGCTGGAAAATAAAATCACACCCATCATGTATATCATTTTGGGAATCCCTGAAAGCTCTCCTGCCGAGCTGTTGGAATCCATCCAGCAGGCAGTTGAATATATTCGCAAGGGGGCCGATGTCAGGGTTAATCAAAGAATGAATGTTTATCCAGGTTCTCCCGCAGAACGTAAAGGGGCTTTTGATATTGTCAAGAAAAGTTGGAGGTGTCCACAAGGCCATAACCAGATTGATATCGAGGAATACTTCGTTCCGATGGATCAAACGGTAGCCCGTGTGATTGATAGTGTTACGGAAAAGGGGAAATCAGAACTGAATGTTATCAAAGTGGACCGGGGTTGGAGCAAAGACTATATCCCAAAGTGTGGAATCGGTTTGGCCTATTTTATTGCGGTTGCGAAATTATTAGACCGGCAGGATTTGGGGGATGCATTTACTAAGGTCTTTGATGAAATTTCTTGATCAGTGGCTATCTTCTGTGCATTCAGGTTATGCAGACAAACTGTTACTGGATGCCGGTTCCCGAATTGAAATGCAAATTGCAATGTGACTTTTTGAAAGGCGCCACCTTATGACTGTAGAATTATCTAATCAAAGCACAGGAAATAAAAAACTACTTGCAGTTTATGATCTCGCGACACAGCCTTTAAGTATTGGCGATGTTTTGCTCTTTGTAGCCGGTGCTACTGCCATTGCATACATTAACCAAACTCCGTCGATTGACTACATTTTTATCAGTGATCCATCAAGACAACCTCAAGATCCAGTCTTTGAAGACCAGCAAAGCAACAACAATCATTTATTGAATGCCACAAAGCTGTGCCCAATCGCCTTATTGTTCGCCAAAATTGGCTCATTACTTATCCTGAATTCATTCGAAGATTTTGAGAAGTACTACCAGGATAATCAATCTCGAAGCATACTCTGGCCGTCTTCACAGGAAATAGCTGCCAGGAAGTACATGTATTATGACATCTGGAGGATGTTAGCAGCATACCATCGTGCTCACCGAGATTTACCTCAATTTTTTACAATGCCAGGCGAAATACAAAAATGGGTCTTCAATTTTTTCAAAACCCATGTCGGCAATTGCATTTCCGTAACCATAAACATCCGCAACAACAAAGAGTTTCATATGGATAGAAATTCTGACATTGATCAACTCCTTGAATTGTTCCGTTTGACCCAAGACGTACCGATAAAATTTATTATCATTTGTTCTAAATCAGAAATTGACGATCGGCTGTTAAATCTTTCGAATGTGGTTGTGGCAAAGTCCTTCAGCACCTCCATTATTCAGGACCTCGCTCTGATACACTATGCTCAACTGCACCTTGCCTCCGCATCAGGCCCCGCTACTATGCCTATCCTCAACAATAAACCATATATAGCGTATAATATGCAGGGCATAATTCCATATTTAGCACTGTACGGCGATTCACTCAGGATTATTGATCAAGACAAGGCCATGTTTAGCTTTGCTGCACCAAACCAATACTTGCGCTTCAAACAGCAAACGGCAGAGACCATGCTAAGTGATTTGGCGGAAGCCATGAAATCCATTGACCCGCAAAACATTCAAGCTTTGGATGCTCCTGATTGTAAAACGCTGGCATGGCTTGATTGAATCTATTATTATAAGGAATTTCTACTATGAACACGGAAGAAATAGCGCAAAGACTATCCAGCATACTACAGAAACTGCGTGCAGATCAGCAAGACAAAAGCATTAGTCAGGTAACTGCCCCAGATGTGCCACTCTTTTCGGTTCTTGTTCCCACCTATAATCAGGTCCGTTTTCTCCCTGCAGCTCTTGACAGCCTATTAGCGCAAACCTATTCCAACTGGGAAGCCGTGGTTGTCAACGATGGATCAACGGATGATACCGCACAGGTAATGCGAGAATATGCAACCCGTGATAACAGATTTAAAATGTTCCACAAACCCAATGGCGGTGTTGGCTCCGCCTTGAACGAGGGAATTCGTCAAGCCCGTGGGCAGTGGATTTGTTGGCTTTCTTCTGACGATCTTTTTGAACCGAATAAACTGGAAATTCACTTCAAAGAGATCAATGAAAATCCTGATATTTATTTTTTCTACAGCCATTTCTCCTATATAGATGAAGCTGCCAGCATGAAGCTCGAGGGTGGTCTTTGGAACCCAATACCTGATCCCCCCTTCCAGGTTTCCCGTTTCTTTCACGGTCCATACATACACGGCAATAGTTTTGCCATTCATCGAGATGTCTTCAGGGTTATTGGGCTGTTCGATGAGAGATTGCATAATGCCCAGGACTTCGATATGTGGTTGCGGATCAGTGCAAAATATCCATCGCATTTTATTGATCGTCGTACCTGCATAACGCGCAACCATCTTGGTCAGGCCACTGTTGAATTTCCAGAAGCAGGTTTCTATGATTCTGCGCTTGCGGCTATTGAATTTATCAACCGCACTCCTTTTTCAGGAATATTCCCGCTACTGAACCTGTCTGACCCTAATCATATACTGGCAGCGGTTAAGGAAACAATTGATATAACCATAAATCCTTCTGCGCTGATTCATTCCTGCGGACCAGCGACAGCACTTATAGATCGGCTATCCGAATGGCTGGAAAACACTTGTGATTCTTCGCTACAGCCTGTAATACGGACGACGATATGTCAACTTGTGGAGAAACTTGAAAATAATCAAGAAATTGTGCCAAAAATACGAGATGCTATGATCAGCCTCAAATGCCCGACAGGATATGTTTATCAAAAACACAATGTGATCATGGAAATTATCCTTTATATTAAGGAGCTTGAATTGCATGGCGATATGGAAAAGTGTAATTTGCTACGTCGTTACATATACAGAATTACATCTAGATCAGGCGCTGCATCGTGTTTAAAAGTAGTTCGTTTTCCTGAAGATAATAACGTAAGGGTATTGTTCTATTATCCAAATCTGTACAACAGTGATCACTCCTTTGCAGGCATAAATGCAGCCACCATATCTCTTGTACGCGAACTTGCCAGGATGCGCGACAATTATTTGATTCATTTGACTGGCAATCATGCAACGCGAAAAGAGAAAAGCGAAAAAGCATGGATTCTTCCGATGCCGAATACTGAAGAGCTATCTTATTTCCTGACTGATTACGATGTGGTCGTATTTGCAACGAACCTGCAACACTTCCAAGATATTCCAAAGCCCATTGGTCAATCTTGGATTCTCCAACATCCTTGTTGGCGACTTGAGCCTGCCGAATTATCCCGCATTAACGACTTTGATCAAATCATTTCTCTGTCCAAATGCCATCAGGAAGCCATTATCAGCCAAGATGTCCCCTATGCTAAGGTTCAAGTTGTGCCTAATGGTGTAGATACTAATATTTTCTTACCGAATCGTACACAGAGGAAACCGCGTTCCATCATGTTTGCTGGATCAGTTGTTCCAGATATGGGCGTACACATTCTCTTGCAGGCATTTCCTCTTATCCGAAAAAATTACCCCAACGCCCAACTACATATTTATGGCAGTACTACCATGTGGCTCATGACCAGCGACTATGAAAAGCAACTTAAAAGACTGGCTCTTAAAGGCTGTTATTTTCATAATCCTGTGCCAAATCGAAAAATGCCTGACATTTATTCTCGACACAGTATCCTTTGTCTGCCAACACAGTTGAAGATCACTGGTATGGTCACAATCGAAGCTCAAGCATGTGGCTGCATCCCCATTGTTCATGACATGGGCGGAATTCCGGCAACCTTCATCGATGGTGAAACAGGATTTCTTTATGAATCGAACACACCAGAAGCTCTTTCTGAAACCATCATCAAAGCGTTCGAAGCAATAGACAGTAATCCATCAATGCGCTTCCGCGCCGTAGAATTTGTACGAATGCAGTTTGATATAGCCTCCACCGCAAAACAGTACGCTACATTGATAGATCAATTGTGGAAAGCTAAAATGCCTGACGATACATACACGACTGAAGATCTTGCCCGGAATAATACTGGGCCACTCCAGAAATATAACGGCTTAAGAAACAAGGATATTGATATATTCAGAACAATGCCTGTTCTTCTCTGTTACCCTGGAGTTAAGGAAATCTGGCAATCTTCGATCATTTCGGAAAATGAAGTTTTCTGCGGTCCCGACTGCACTACAGTAAGCGGTGCAGTCGGGTTAAAAGAAATCAAAACAAGCACAGGTTTATATCAAATTCCCATTATATTGGACAACATCCCCAAGACCAAATGGCCTGAACTATATGTGGTCAGACCATCCATGAATAATAGACCTGTCAATGCGGGGATATTATCTTGCCCCAGGGTGATGATCATCGGTAAAGAATTTTATGATCCACTTCAGACAAATATTCTTGCCGAATACGTGAAAACAGAAAAGTTTGATTATATGCTGATTGATACGACCCAGGTTCCTGTTGAGTTGTTCGATTTCGACACAGAGCAAAAACCATCAAGTCTTTACAGTATTCTTACAGGATGCATGCCAAAGTCTGAAAAAAAAGGGGCTGACACTCATGAATTTATACAGATCAAACAGGAATCGCTATCCGTTTTGTCCAATCTTCTTCTAATGGGCGAAAGGCTTTACTCTGCTGGAAAAACCGTGGAAGCGATGAAATGTTTCACCTACATTATAACAAATTCCAGCGATAACAATTCCCGATGTCAGGCGTTTAGCAACATAGGGGTTATTGCACACAGTATGCATGACATGAACCGCGCGGAACAAATGTTTCTATCAGCTCTTGAGATTGATTCCGTAGATATTAATGCGCTTTTGAATTTATCAGATCTGTACCTAACTCAGGGACACCATGGCCAGGCTCTGAGTGTGCTTGACAATGCTTTTGCGGCGCATCCTGGCAATGAGCAGATATCAGAAAAACGGTTGTTGTGCATTAATGCGTCCCCCATGCCGAAGTATCCTGATAATAAAACCATTGCGTTTTTCCTCGGCCAACGAAAAGCCTACAGGCCAATCATGTTTTCTATTAATGAGGTATTCTGTAGTCCTGACTGTGAATCAACAACAATAAATGGAATTACAGAAACGATCAAAACAAATGGGAGTGTCTATGATATTAAGCAAGTAATCGATCAGCTTTCTCCATCTCAGACACCTGAATTGATTGTTGTCAAAACAGATGCATCAGGAAGGAATTTCCCCATCAACCTGCAGCAGTATAACTGCCCTAAACTCCTCATTCTGGGAGATACCCATCACCTGAAAAAGCCGATACAAACTTTGCTTGTTTACGCTGCGCAGGAAAAGTTTGATTATATTATTTCGGATCATGGCCGTCACCATCTGCACTATTTCAAGGAGGCAGGTTTTAATAATGTCTTTTGGATACCCTGTTTCAACGTTTATCCTCACGAACAAGCCCTAAGTGAAAATAATGTTTATGACGTGTCTTTTGTGGGTAGTTTTGATCGGTGGCATCCATATCGAGAAGCTGTGCTACAGTTTCTCCAGACAAACGATGTTCCTGTACAAATCATGCAGGCGCCACATGAAAAGGCCGCCGAGATTTATGCAAAGTCCCTGATCAATCTAAATATCAGCCTAAATGGTGATTTCAATCTGCGAGTATTTGAAGTTCTTTCCAGTGGCGGCTTTCTATTGACAGACAGGCTTAGCAGGGAATCCGGCCTTGAAATGATCTTCAAGGATGGGGAGCATCTTGTTTGCTATGACAGCCCACAGGATCTTCTTGAGAAAATCCACTATTACCTAAACCATCCTTCAGAGGCCAAAGCCATTGCTCAGAAGGGATACGAGGAATACAAAAGACATCATACCCCGGAAACAAAAACAAATGAACTCATGGATTTTATTTTAAAAGGACGATTAAATCCTCTTTATGAAATTCAGAAAGACAGCAGAAGCATACATGTAACAAGCAAATCCAAAGAGGATATCTTTCAAAGAATTTCCACTTATGAATATTTTCAGGATGTTCATCTGAAAAATCATGAACCAGCAGCACTTTTTTTTCCTTCGGCGGACCCCCGTCTTCTCTGTGATGTATCGGATCTGCCACGGCTACGACTATACATAAAAGGTATTGAGACAGACATTCCCGATACGAGCCTCCAGCTTTTCAATGATACGAATATTGCTGCTCGGATTCATGCCCTATCACTGGAAGACCTCAAGAAAATACAGGGTGCATGGGACATAATTGTACTAACCGCCTCCGATCTTGTCGATCATAACCTGGAAGATTTTCTGATTTCGATGAATTTCAAACTATTGGTCGTTTCCGATAGTCTCTCTTCCATTGATGAAGATAGTCGCGTTAAACTACTGGAATATTTTTCGGCAAATGGTTTAGAAAAAATTCATGAAAACCCGGATGTTTTCTTTTGGAAGGACAAAAGTCTCTGGGGTGAATATCTCTTTTCGAAGGGATTTACAGCAGATGCCGTCAAGAATTTTGAACGGGCATTGGCTGATAATCCTGCTAACGAAAATGCCCTGAATAACTTGGGAGTTATATCTTATCAGTTGAACCGTTATGAAGCGGCCGAAAAATTTATGGTAAAATCTGTCAGTCTGAATCGACGAAATATCAATTCACTGAACAACCTTGTCCAGCTCTATATGACCATGGAGCGATTTGAAGATGCTGCAGGGCTTTTATTGGAAATTACAGGCATGAATCCAGAGCAGCCCGAACCTTGGTATTTGCTTGGATTATGCCAGGAAAGGCTGAACCAATTAGATAGGGCATTTGATGCCTTTAAAAAGGCTGAAAATTTTGACGGAAGCACCTATCCCATGCCTGAAGGGTTGCATGTGCAACTCGATAAATCCATGTTTGAAAAAAACAATTCTCAATCCAGAATTCCCTCTAAAAAAATACTTGTCATCAATAACTTATATCCACCTCAGGAGATGGGCGGATATGGACGTTTGCTTTTTGACTTTACAAATATTTTGAGAAACCGGGGACATTCCATTTATGTTCTAACCTCTGATTCACCCTATCTGGGAAAGACCGACGGAGATAAACCTGATGTACACAGAAGTCTTGAGCTGTTTGGCGGATGGGAGGGCGGCGTATGCAAAACCATGGAAAACCCGGCTGATATTATTAGAATCGTACGAAAGAACATTGCAGGACTCGAACAAGTATTAAAGGAATTCCGACCGGATGCCTGCCTTTTGGGCAATATAGATTTTCTATCCAAAAATATCATTGATCCCATGCTGGATAAAAAAATCCCCATCATTCACCACCTGGGCAATCAGCAACCGGGTTACGTTGTAAATGAAACACCGAAAAACAGACTTTACCACCTGGCGGCGGCCAGCAACTGGCTCAAGAATGAAATCCAGAAGCAAGGTTATCCCCTAAAAGACATTAGCGTGGTCTTCCCTGGCGCGCTGGTTGAGGAATTTAGGATGCGTATTCCCCCCGCACTGGATAAGCTGCGGATTGTCTATGCCAGTATTGTTCTCCCATACAAGGGACCGCATATTCTGATCAATGCATTGAAAAGACTTCATGATTCGGGAATTGATTTCTACTGCTCGATAGCAGGTACTTCGACGGATCAGAATTTTGTCGATTCCCTCAAATCATACGTTGCTGGAACCGGTATGGAAGAGAAAATCCGTTTTCTTGGCTTTCTTGCCAGAGAAGAGCTGAAGAATCTATTCGCTCGTCATAATGTGCTGGTTTTTCCCTCCATCGTCAAGGAGGCGTTTGGAATCAGCCAAGTGGAAGCCATGGCCGCAGGACTTACAGTCGTGACCAGTGGAACCGGAGGAGCAAAAGAGATTGTCGAGCATGGGGTAAGCGGAATCATCTTCAAAACAGAAGATGATGCATCCCTTGCTGAAGAGTTGATACAACTTACCAAAGATCCCCTTAAATGCCAACAAATTGCTCTTGCCGGGCAGCGTAGAGCCATCGAAAAATTTGATATTGAGCGATCTGTGGATTCCCTGGAGTCCTGTTTCGCTCGGCTTCTGCAAACTAAAGGCATTCGCTGATTCAAAATAGTAATGTGCCGGAGATGTTCCTGCAGATCATTTCCGGCTTCATGCATTTTTTAGGATCAATCGTTCTTTTGGGACTATCCGTGTCCAGGCTATGTGTTTGCAGAAGCCCGCAGATGTACGCCTAACGCGCTCAACACTTTAATTATGGTTTCAAATCTGGGCCTGGAACCGGGACTAAGCGCTTTATACAGACTGTCACGGGCAATACCGGAATCTCTCGCGATCTGACTTATGCCGTGTGCTTTGGCAATGTGTCCGATTGCAGCTAAAAGTTCATCTGAATCGCCATCGGCCAAGACCTGAGACAGATATTCCGCAATGGCTTCATCACTATCCAGAAAGGAGGCCATATCAAATGCTATCAGCCGTTCAGCCATGTTCAATATTCCTTTGCAAGTACTCTGGCACGGGTTATGTCTTTCTGTTGACTGGATTTCTCTCCGCCAACCAGGAGAATGATCAGATTGGCGCCACGTTGGGTATAGTAGATTCGGTAGCCTGGTCCAATTGATAGTCGCATTTCCGAAACATTCTTTTCAATAGATTTATGGTCGCCGAGATTGCCTGCTTGAGCCCGTTCGATACTACGGGCAATCGCAACTCTCGCACGAATATCTTTTATCCTGGTAAGTCACTTTATAAAAGTTTCTTTTTGTTGAACAATGTACATGGACTAAATGTATCTAAATGATTACACATCTGTCAAGCATTTTGATTCAGGAAAAATTGACAAGCAAATAGCAGACCAGAAGAGATGTTCCCTTTCGCACTAATTTTATTTCCTGTCCCGTGCGGAAAAAGGAAACGGTTATTGATATATTGATTGAGATGATTCTCTAACACATCTGACCACCTGCGAAGCTACCGTCTAAGGAATGGAGACGAAATGATATCTCATGATCATAATTTCAAAAATATGCTTCTGGATTTTCCGAAGGAAACATTGGAATGGATTTTACCCGATATCCCTGCGAAAATGGGTGAAATACGCAATGTAGAGTTCGTTCGCCAGGAACCTGGCAAGAGGCGGCTGTCTGATGCGCATTTGTCCCTGGACATGCCTATTTTGTTTACCTTTGACCAGAGACAGGTGCTAC
>SERZ01001159.1_pt1 | contig 15602 bp, 11 predicted proteins | sample 3171461 | NCBI WGS metagenome assembly SERZ01 (sample SAMN06051861, study PRJNA518727) | freshwater metagenome | biome: subpolar coniferous forest; feature: holomictic lake; material: water; isolation source: holomictic Lake 227, 6 m depth | place: Canada: near Kenora, Ontario | collected... | reverse complement strand
TCCATTCTCCACTGAGGCGATATACCTCACCAAACAGCATGGCTGTCTCCGTGCTGGCATCTTCCGACAAATCGTAGCGGGCTATCTCCTGGTTGTTATCCTGATTAACAATCCGTATAAATGCTGAACTTACCATTCCGAAGTTCTGTTTGCGTACGTCCGCTTCGTGAATCGTAACTCCTACAGACAATCTGATAACGTCAGGTGGAACTTTTTCCAGATCAACCTTAAGTGCTTCATCGTCTCCTTCGCCTGCACCGGTAATGTTATCACCTGTATGCTCTACTGAACCATCCGCAGACTTCAAATTGTTATAAAAAATGAAATCAGAGTCACTACGAACCTTTCCATCCGCCTTCAACATGAATAAACTTGCATCCAGATCAAATCCAGCCCCTTCAGTAGCTCTGGCATCCCAGCCCAAGCCAATCAGTATCTTTTTGAGACCTGGAACAGACTTTGTCAAAGATACATTGCCACCTTTAGAAAGAGACACTCCCATAAGTTGAACCCCCCTTTTTCTTTTTAACAAATTGTTGTGGTTGTAATATCCTAATGTTTTATTTGATATTTTTTGATTGTAAGTGCGATATTTTCCAGGTAATCACAAATTCAATTTCACTCCCAATTCAGAGACTAACGAGAATGGTGTTGACGAGTTTCTATCAAATCTGCTCTGTGTGAATCAACATTATGATGCCGAAACACAAAAAAATGGCGTTTGTTGTCCATGCAGCAATAATCGGTGGCAGCATTTCCCCGTAGCCCAGTGAAATGCAGAAACTGTTCAGCACCCAGTATAGAAATGCCATGCCTATGCCGTAGGCGATGCCGGATGGAATACCATCTTTCAGTTGGTTTTTGCAGGCAATGCCGACTCCGGCCAAAACCAGAATGACGCAGACAAAGGGGAAGGCGATCTTGGAGTGAAAATCCACCCGGTACTGCGTGGCTGAATAGCCCTCATCCTCAATGGTGTGAATGTAATTAAGAAGCTCCTTGATGTCCATTTCCGATGATCTTTTGGTAACCTGTTGAAGCCTTTCCGGATTCATGTCGAGCTGGGCAGGCATTGAGTCATGAAAAAAGATGTCATAGCTAAATCCCGTGTCATCCAGCTTTTGCTCCAGTATCTCGGATAATATCCATTGGCCGTTGGAAAATACGCCGCGTTCCGCATCTATCCGCCTGATAAGCCTGAACTGATCATCAAAAGTGTTGAGCGTCACCTTGTACAGTGTTTTTTCGGCAGGGTTGTAATGACGGATGTGCATAATGTCATTATGGCTTTTCATCCAGATATTGTTTTCCCGGGTTGTTACGGCTTTTTCCTTTCGGACTTCATTCAACCATATACGGTTTGCGGTAGTCATTGTGATGGGAACAATGGCTTCCGAAAGTAAAAACAGCGCGACTGTAAATACCAGTCCCAAGGCCAAAATGGGTTTGGTCAGCATATAAACACTGATTCCGCAGCTTTTGAGAGCCGTTAGTTCATTGTGTTTATTCATCATTCCAAAACTGATGAGTACAGACAGCAAAATTCCGACCGGAATGATTTGTGAAAGCACAAAGGGAATGGTATGCAGCAGAAAATCAATCATCCGGGAAAGGGGAAGTCCGGCTTCCATGAAATTATCGATTTTCTCAAAGAAATCGACTGCCAGATAAATGGCTACTACAAGGATCAATACCATAAAGAAGTATCGAAAAATTTCACGGATGAGATATTTGTCAAGTATGGTCATAGGTCATATTTTCATGCATAGATTGTTACTAAATGGCCATGAAAATTAGCCGACACAAGAGCGTTTCTCGCGCGAAGGCGGTAGGGGCGACCGGCCGGTCGCCCCTACTTGTTTCGTGTCTTTCGTGGTTTAAAAATATTTTCATGGTAAATATCGTTATTATACAGCACTTTTTCGAAGACGACGAAATCTTCGTGCTATGCCTGTAAAAACTGTTGAAAAAGGAGACGGCTTTTCCTGGTTTGCGCGTTGGAGCATCAGGATGCCAGCGCCTGCCGTAACGAAATTGGGAACCCACATTCCCAGAAACGGAGGATATACCCCCGCTTCACCAAAAACCCAGCCTGCGGACAGCAGCATGTAATACAGGAGAAAAAAGAAAATTCCCAGGCTGATGCCAAAGGAACGCCTGCTGCTTACGGACTGAATTCCAAGTGGAACCGCCAGAAGGCCAAGAGCAATGCAGGCAAATGGCAGGGAAAGTTTTTTGTGAAATTCCAGCAACGTCAAGTAATATTTAGAATTTTTTTCTGTTGATTCGGTCAGATATTGACGGATTTCGGACAGGGACATTTCCTCTGGATGCTTTGGACCTGTTGCCACGGCTGCAAGGGCCTGACGGGTATCCAAATGAATGTCATAAGTGGCGAACCGCACGGTATTGACTGACCGGGTTTTGACATCCACCTGGTTGATGGTTCCCCCATAAAGCCTGAGCAGAAACTGGTAGGTGTCCGGATTGCTTTCCATCTGGCCTTTAGGCGCCACAACGGTGATGATTGCATCCTGGGTTCGCTGGTCTTCAATAAATACATCGCTGAGGGTTCTGGTTTTAGCGTCCATTTTGTTGACGTACAGCATTACACCTTTAAAGCTGTCGATGAATGTTCGCTCTTTTATGCCGATGTCCAGGTTGGTCGAGGCAACCTGCGTGGTAAGTTTTTTTATGGACATTCTTCCCCATGGAAGGCCATATAAAGCCGTGCATGCGGTCAGCAGCGCCCCTACCATGCAAAACAGCATTACCGGCGGCATCATGTTATAGATGCTCAGCCCTCCATTCTTTAATGCCAAAATTTCATTGTCCCCGGATAATCGCAGAAAGGTCAGCAGCACTGACATCATGATTGACATGGGGATGATGAATTCCATGAAAAACGGCAGGGTATAGAGAATCATCCATCCGACAACAGATAGACCAACACGGTGATTGACAACAAGATTCATGATCTGAATGATCTGGGTCATCAAAAAAATAAAGGAGAAAAAAATCATACAGATTCCAAAAGGTGGAAGCATCTCCATGAAAATATAGCGATATATGATCTTATTGATTCTCATATTTACCGTGAAAATACTTTTAAACCACGAAACACACGAAAGACACGAAACAAGTAAGGGCGACCGGCCGGTCGCCCCTACTGCCTTCGCATGAGAAACGCTCTTGTAGCCGAAACAAGAGCGTCGGCTAATTTTCATTCATGGGGCGGCATAGACCACGCCATGAGCATTTATTTTATTTTTACCGGAATACCAGCCACCATCCAGATTACCTGGTCTGCGCAGGCTGCGATCCGCTGATTTACATGTCCCACAGCATCCCGGAAGGCTCTGGCGATCGGATTGTCCGGAACAATCCCGGCTCCGACTTCATTGGTGACCAGTATGACAGGACATGCAGCGGCGCTAAGGCTTTCAATCAGACGGCAGGTATGAGTTGCCAAGAGTTCTTTTGACGCATCAAAATTAGCGTGTTCCATCATCAGATTGCTTACCCAGAGCGTCAGACAGTCCACCAGCAGTACATCTGCGTTGGGGCCAATGTTCCCAATTGCTTCTGGAAGCAAAATCGGTGTTTCAACGGCGGTCCAACCTGTTCCCCGTTCAGTCTTATGCCTGGAAACCCGCTGGTGCATTTCTTCGTCCTGGGGAACACAGGTTGCTATAAAGATTTTTCTGGTGTTTCCTATTTTGTCCGCTATAAGAAGGGCATGGTTGCTTTTACCGCTTCGACATCCACCAATGACAAGGGTTGTACTCATTTATCGATTCCTGATTTAAAATGTGACAATTGACAGGTAATATCGTGACGGGTTAATTAACGTGACAAACCAACGCCATTAACGCGTCATTTGTCACCCTTCACGGTCTTAAGAGCTGAGAAAATAGCCTCAACATCCACATGGGTTTCAAAATGTTCCGCCAGCCGGTTATATGCCATATCCCGTTCCACAGGCCCTTGTTCAGCAGAAACCGGAACATGGCCAAGACCGATCTGATCAAGCCAGAGACTGGTGATACCAGGAGTGTCAAACATGCCGTGTATATATGTTCCGATGACCGACAAATCACCAGACTGGGCGCCATCGGCTTCTTTGCAGGCCAGTCCATTACGCTCTGTAATGTTCAGCAGGGAATTTCCCTGGAAGAGCCTGGTTTGTCCCATATGGATTTCATAGCCTTTGCCGGCGATTCCATTCCATTCAAAGGCGCTCAGTGTCGTGGTTTTTGGCGCTTTTAATACTGTTTCGACAGACAGCAGGCCCAGTCCCCCGGTTGAACCCGGAGAACCTTCCAGACCATCCGGATCATGGACCTGGGTTCCAAGCATCTGGTATCCGCCGCAGATTCCCAGAACATGACCTTTGTTGGCGACGTATTTTCTGAGTATTGCAGACCATCCGCTCTGGTGAAGCCACCTTAGATCAAAACAGGTGTTTTTGGAGCCGGGAATGATCACAGCTTTAAAATGCGACAGTTCTTGAGGCTGTTCAATGAATGAGACTGAAATGTCGGAAATCCTGGTCAAAGGATCAAAATCCGTAAAATTGGAGATATGAGGTATGCGAATGATGGCGATGGCTGGTATGGAATCATTGTCAAGCGCCGGTTTCTTTGGATTTTCAATCACAACAGAATCTTCCGCCTCCACCGCCAGATTGTTAATCCAGGGCAGAACACCGAAAACGGGTTTCCCGGACCTGGATTCAATCCATTTTGTTCCATCCTGAAATAGGGAAATATCTCCGCGAAACCGGTTGATGATAAACCCGGCGATCCGGTCCTGACAGTCCGGGGGCAGACAGGCCAGTGTGCCGATGAGTTGCGCGAATATGCCGCCCCGGTGGATATCGCCGACCAGTATCACTGGCGCCTTGGCATAGGCGGCCATTCGAAAATTCACAATATCATGCGGCATGAGATTGACTTCCGCACAGGACCCGGCTCCTTCCATAATAACCAGATTATATGATTCCCGAAGCCGGTCGAGCGCAAGACACGCCGTTGAAAACAACGATTCCTTCTGCTGATGGTATTCGCGTGCTGTCCGATTGGCCACAGCCTCTCCCAGCACAACAACCTGGGAGCCAATATCGCTGGTGGGTTTCAGTAGAATCGGATTCATGTCCACATGGGGAGCAATCCGGCTTGCCTCTGCCTGAACAATCTGGGCGCGGCCCATTTCCAGACCTTCTGGCGTGACACCAGAATTGTTGGACATATTCTGGGCTTTATAAGGGGCTACCAGAATGCCACGATTGGCAAAAACCCGGCAGAGGGCCGTCACCACTATGCTTTTTCCCACGTCAGAGCCGGTTCCCAAAACAGCCAGGCAGGGAGCCAAAGATTTCGGAGGTGGCGTTTCAGATATCACGAATATGTGTCCCCTTGTTTATATTATAAATAATGAATTCCCAAGTATACAGCACGGCGTATGGGAGGCTTTGGAGACAGATTTCTATACTGCGAACGGGCATAATCTGCGCTTTCCATAAACTCCCTCTCCCATCGGGGGAGGGTTGGGGTGGGGGATCAAAAACGTAAAATTATGCACGTTCGCAGTATAATCTGTCTCCAAGAATCAGATGATTAGCGGTGGGTTACGAGGAACGAGGGGGCGAGTTAAAAACTAATCTCTCAGTACCTCATCCACTATCTTATACCCACAGTCCTGGCTTAGGCAGGCTAAAAATGCGCCTTCTTTTTTGGATGTTTTTTCCACCATGAATTTAGCATGACAGAGCGGGCATTCCTGGTTGACCGGCTTATCCCAGATGGCAAAAGAGCAGTCCGGATATCTGTTGCATCCGTAAAACACCTTTCCGCGTTTGGACATTTTTTGAACCAGCATCCCTGTACACCCAGGCTCCTGGCAGGAAATCCCTGTTTCCTGGGGAGATCCGACAGGTGTAACGGACTGGGTGTTCTTGCAAGCAGGATATCCGGTGCAAGCAAGAAAGGGGCCGAATTTCCCCTGACGCATGACCATGGGCAGGCCGCATTTTACGCAAACCTGATCGGTTGCCACCTCCGTTGGCTGTTCAGCCGGCAGGATTCGGCCTTTTTCATCGCGGGTGTAATTGCTGGTGAATTTACACTCCGGATATCCGTTGCAGGCCAGAAAATGACCATTTTTCCCCATTTTGATGTTCAGTTTTTGGGTTTTGCAGAGGGGACAGTCCAGGTCGGTTGAACTACCAACCCCTTTCATGCTGATCATCTGTGTGGCTGCGGCTTCGAGCCGCTGTTTAAACGGCTCATAAAATTGTGTCAGCACTTCAAGGGGAGCGGCCTCAGCCGTTTCGATCTGATCCAGATGGTCTTCCATTTTGGCCGTAAACTCAATATCGAACACCTCTGGAAAACTGGCGACAATCAGGTCATTGACGATAAACCCGAGTTCACTGGGGATAAAAATGCCTTTGACCATCTCCACATAAGCTTTTCCGCGAATGGTAGTAAGAATCGCAGTATATGTACTGGGCCGTCCGATACCGTTTTCTTCAAGCGCCTTAACCAGGGAAGCCTCGGAAAACCGGGGTGCTGGCTGAGTAAAATGCTGCTTGGGTTCAAGCTGTTTCAAAATCAAGGTCTCGCCTTTGGACAGTTCTGGAAGCCGTGCTTTGCCAGGATTCGATTCACTGTCCATTTCATCGTCCGCAGACAGGTAAAGAGCCATGAATCCGGGGAATTTAATCACCGATCCCGTGGCAGTCAACTGATAGGTCCCGGCCTGAATAGTGATGGTGCAGCCATCAATCAGGGCCTCTTTCATCTGTGAGGCGATAAACCGTTTCCAGATCAGGGTATAGAGCTCCTGCTGATCTTTTGAAAGATAAGGCTCAGTATTTTCGGGTGTAACAAAAACCGATGCCGGACGAATGGCTTCATGGGCATCCTGAACTTTTTTGGAATTTTTAAAAAACCTGGGTTTTGATGGAGCATAATCCTTACCAAAACGCTCCTGAATCAGCGTTATGGCTTCGCCTGCAGCTTCCGCCGAAATGCGCGTTGAGTCTGTTCTCATATAGGTGATCAGCCCGACGGGTCCACCAGATCCCAACTCAATCCCTTCATAGAGTTCCTGAGCGACCGACATGGTTTTTTTGGCGGAAAACCGCAGCTTTCGAATGGCTTCCTGCTGAAGTTTGCTGGTAATGAACGGCGGAAGCGGATTTCGCTTTGTAGTCTTGTTGACGATGTTTTCTATAACAAAGGCTTGCTGGGACAACTCGTCCCGAATACCCATCGCTCTATATTCATCCGGAATACTGATTTTTTTACCCTGGTTTTTGATCAGCTTGGCCAAAAACTCCGGCGGTACGCTACCCTCAAGGTTTGCTGTAATGCTCCAGTATTCTTCGGCTTCAAATGCCTGAATGACTCGCTCCCGCTCACAAATCATGCGGACCGCAACCGATTGCACCCTGCCAGCGCTAAGACCTCCCTTAACCTTTCTCCATAGCAGCGGAGATATCTGATAGCCAACCAGCCGGTCCAAAATTCGCCGGGCCTGTTGGGCTTCGAATTTATTGCGATCCAGCTCTATGGGCGACTCCATGGCTTTCAGAATGGCGTTATGGGTCAGTTCATGAAACAGTACACGTTGAAATACCCGGCCTTTTTTCTTCAGTATTTCCGCTGTATGCCAGGCAATGGCCTCGCCTTCACGATCCGGGTCAGGCGCCAGATAAACAAGATCGGTATCTCCGGCTGCCTGCTTTAACGCCGTAATCACTTTCTGTTTACCAGGAATTGTGGTGTATTTGGCTTTGAAACCATCCTCGACATCAATTCCCATCTCTTTTTCCGGCAGATCCCGAATATGGCCGACAGTGGCGGCAATGGCATACTGTTCACCAAGATATTTTTGAAGGGTTTTAACCTTTGTTGGCGACTCGACAATAAGCAGGGGTTTTGACACAGATAATCCTTTTGATTAAAAACATTAGTTAATGGAGTTTTAAGGCTGAAAGTTCTTTCAGTCTTCTGCTTTTCTTGTAAAATAATTGCCTGCAGTCTGCTGGATCAGCCCCTTGACTTCAAGCTGAAGCAGAATCGACATAAGTTTGCCGGTTGTAATGGAAAGCTTGCGGACCAACTCATCACTATGGACCGGATAAGGACTGAGTGCGTTAAAGACAACTGCTTCTGTATCGGAAAGCAGCGGAAGGGCCCGAACTTGGGCGCCCTTGACACCACCGGCGACGCTGTTACGTGAAAGGGGCTGGTTCTGAAGATTCAGTTCCTCCAGAATATCCTGAACATTTTCCACCAGCTTGGCGCCCTGTTTGATCAGAATATGGGTTCCTGCGCTTTTGAATGAGTTAATACTCCCCGGAATGGCGAATACTTCACGATTCTGTTCGGCTGCCAGGCGCGCAGTAATCAGGGATCCGCTTTTACGGGTCGCCTCAACCACCAGGGTTCCCAGGGATATGCCGCTGATGATGCGGTTTCGCTGGGGAAAATGATGGGCTTCCGGCAGTGCCTGAAGCGCAAACTCTGAAATCACAGCGCCGTTTTCAGTGATTTTATGAAACAATTGCTTGTTTTCAGCCGGATAAATCTGCTCCAGCCCGCTTCCCAGGACCGCGATGGTGCGCCCTTTTCCCATCATGGCGCCTTCATGGGCCGCCGTATCAATTCCCCTTGCCATGCCGCTGACAATAGTCAAACCTTTTCCCACCAGATCGCTGCATAACCGCCGGGTTGTAGTCAGACCATAGGGCGTAGCATTTCTGGAACCCACGACCGCCAGCATGTGTGCTGACGGATCAAGGGTTCCGGAAACGTATAAAAACGGTGGGGGATCGGGAATTTCCCGTAGCAGGATGGGATAACCAGGATCAGTCAGGGTTATGATACGATAACCTTTCTGCGCGACCATATCCAGATATTTTTGCGCTTCAACCGGCAGGCTGGCCTGCCGAATCGCTGAAACCAATCGTGAGGAAATGCCTTCAACTTCAAGAAGCCGATCATCTGAAGCTTCAAAAACGTGTTCCGGAGATCCAAACCGCTCGATGAGCCGTTTATACAGGAGATTTCCGATTCCCGGAACATATTTAAGGTTAAACCATGGCAGATAGATGTCCATTTACTCACTTCTTTTTAGCGGCATCCTGCCAGGCCAGAAGGATGGGACTGGCCACATACACCGAAGAATAAGTCCCGGTAAGAATTCCCACCAGCATGGCGAAGGCAAAATCATGAATGATCCCTCCACCCAGGATAAACAAAGCCAACACTGCAACCAGCGTCGTTGACGATACCAATATCGTTCGGCTTAGGGTTTCGTTCACACTTCGGTTGATAGTGGTCATGAAGGAATTTTTCGGGTGTTTTCGCAGATTTTCCCGAATCCGGTCAAAAACGATAACCGTATCATTCAGGGAATAGCCCATGATGGAGAGAATCGCAGCAATGATGGGAAGCGAGAACTCCTTGTCAAAGATCGAAAACAGTCCGACGGTGATGATCACATCATGTATCAGGGAAATCACCGCTCCCATCGCATATTTCAGTTTCATAATCCAGAACAGCACCAGGGTCAGTATCAGCGCCAGAATGCTTAGAATCGTCATACTGATATGCAAAAGGCTTAGCAGATAAACGCCGCCCATCAGCGCGCCGGCAATTGTCGCACAGATCACCCATTTGAATTCAAACCGCCCGGAGATGTAAATGGCGATAAAAAGCATGGCATAAAAAATGGCGAACATGGCCTTTTCCTGCAGATCTTTGCCTACCTGGGGGCCGACCATTTCCACCCTGCGGATGTCTGGTTCAGCTCCCGTTGTCTTCTGAATTGCAGCTTTGATTTTCTGAGAAAAACTGTCATCGGTCTGAAGGGGCGATTCGGTACGAATCATATAATCATGATCAGCTTCGTTGCCGAAAGTCTGAATGGTTGAATTCTCCAGCCCCATTTCCGACAGGCCCGCCTTGATATCGCTAATGGCGACCGCGGCCGGGAACTTGATCTGAATGATCGTGCCACCGACAAAATCAATGCCGTACCTGGGACCGCCATGAAAAATGATACTGAGGATGCTGATCAGGATCATTGAAAGCGATATGCAGTAGGCAATTTTTCGTTTGCCGACAAAATCTATGTTAATATTGGGTTTGATAAACTCCATGAAAATGTCCTTTTAAATGCTCAACTGTTTGATTTTTCGCTGAACGACAAAAAACTCGAAGATGACGCGGGTAAGCACCAAGGCGCAAAAAACACTGGATACCACCCCCAGGCTCAGCGTTACTGCAAACCCCTTGACCGGTCCAGTGCCAAATTGAAAGAGTACCAGGGCGGCGATTAGCGTGGTGATGTTGGCATCCAGAATCGTCCATGTCGCCATTTCAAAACCAGAATCCACTGCGGCCCGCGCTGTTTTTCCGAGGCGAAGCTCTTCACGGATACGCTCGAAGATTAGTACATTGGCATCAACCGCCATACCAATGGTCAGGACGATACCGGCAATACCCGGCATGGTAAGTGTCGCCTGAAAGGCAGCCAGTCCGCCAAATATCATGATCATGTTAAAAATCAGGGCTATATCGGCGATGATACCTGAGCCTTTATAGTAGATGGCCATGAACAGGACGACAAGAATACCGCCGACAACCCCAGCCATCAGACCCTTGTTGATGGAGTCCGTTCCCAGGGAAGGTCCGACTGTTCGTTCTTCCAGAATTTTCACTGGCGCCGGCAGGGCGCCGGCACGAAGAACAATGGCCAGATCGCGGGCTTCTTCGGGGGAGAAACGACCGGTAATCCGGGCTTCGCCACCTGATATTTTCTCCTGAATCACAGGTGCTGAATACACTTTTTGATCCAGAACAATGGCCAGTCGTTTCTTCACGTTTTCTTCGGTGATTTTTTCAAAGAGCTGAGCGCCTTTTTTATCGAATTTGATTGATACATAAGGTTCATTGTACTGGGAATCAATCTGAACCTTGGCATCGGTCAAATACGATCCGGTCAGTATCGCCCGTTTCATCAGGAGATAAGGCGTCTTTACGGCTCTTCTGGTCTGTGGATCTTCCCGGACTTCGTAAAGGACTTCTGTTCCCGGAGGTACAGTACCCTTGACTGCGGCATCCACATCGTGGGTTTCATCCAGGAGCTTGAATTCCAGCAGCGCGGTCTTGCCGATGAGGTCTTTGGCGCGCTGGGTGTCTTTTACTCCGGGCAGTTGAATGAGCAGGCGGTTTTCCCCCTGAAGGCGAATATCCGGTTCGCTGACTCCGAATTGGTCGATCCGGTTTCGAATGGTTTCAAGCGCCTGCTCCACTGCCATTTTCTTGATTCGGCTGGATTCCTTGTTCGGCAGATCAAGCGATATGGACAAGATGTCGTTGTCGATACTGCGGGATTGAATTCTGAGTTCTTTAAACGAATCATTCAGGAGTTTATCAAATTTATCGACTTGATCCTTTCCCTCGATCCTGACGGAAATTTTGGAACCCTGAATCTGGTCCAGACCCGTTGCCCGGATCTGCTCTTTTTTTAAGGCAACGCGCATGTCCTGGGCCAACCGCTCAATAGTACTTTCCACGGCTTTTTCGGTCTGGACTTCCAGAACAAGGTGCATGCCGCCCTGAAGATCCAGTCCCAGATTGATTTTTTTGTAAGGCCATATCTCAGACTGGAACGTAGGTATGGTGTAAACAACGGCAGTCAGCACGACCAACACGCTGACTACCAGTCTCCATGAAATATTCTTCAATATCGAATCCTTTCACTGATCAAACTGGATGGCTTTGTAAAAAGCCCAATATCTGCGTTGCGTTTCATCCTTTGTCATAGCGACATATCCACAAAAAGAACCGTTGACCGTTCACAGTTCACGGTTAACGGTTTTAGGACAGTCGCCATAAAATTAGCTGTGCGCACCTTGATATAGAACTTTTTATAAAGCCATCCCGTTTTGACTTTTTACGAAACCATCAAATCGGAACATTTACCAAAAAACTGCTCTTGGCAGATGCCGGAAAGGCGTTTCATTGTTGAATGGTTATTTGGATTTTTCGAGTTCAACCGTTTTTTTTGCCTGTTGCGTCTGGGCTTGCGCCATTCCAGCAACATTGGCCCGGTTCAGCTTGACCCGAACCTTATCCGATATCTCAACGGTAACTGTGGTGTCATCCACTGCCGTAACCTGACCATGAATTCCGCCGCTGGTGATGATCCGATCACCTTTCTTGACACCGGCAATCATCTCCCGATGTTCCTTGGTCTTTTTCTGCTGAGGCCGGATTAACAAAAAATAAAAAATAACAAACATCAGGACCAGCGGTATAAACGATGCCAACCCTCCGGCTGACCCTGGACTGCCAGCCCCTAACTGACCCATTGCATAAGCCACATTCACCACGATAAAACCTCCAAATTGATTTATAATTTTAACTGGAAAAATGAACTGGAAACCACACCTGATAAGCGGATTGCCATAAAGCGGAAATGAAAATCAATGCATTTCACGACCCGAATACACGATCGAAAATGTCGTTGATATACTTTAAATGATAGTTAAGGTCAAATATTTCTTTGATCTTTTCCTGGCCGAGTACTTCGGAAATCCTGGCATCGTTCTGGATCAGGGACTGGAAATCGATATTTTCCTTCCAAACTTTCATGGCCTGAAACTGAACCAGTTGATAGGCGTCTTCACGGCTGACACCCGCTTCGGCAAGGGCAAGCAGTATCTGCTGGGAAAACACCAGCCCCTTCATCCGGTTCAGATTTTCTTTCATGCGTTCGGGATAGATAAGAAGATTGCCGATCAAACCGGTTAAACGGTTCAGCATGTAATCCATCAAAATGGTGCTGTCCGGCGCAATCACCCGTTCTACGGAAGAATGACTGATATCCCGCTCATGCCACAGCGGAACATTCTCAAGCGATGCCATGGCATTGGCCCGAATCACCCGGGCCAGACCGCAGAGATTTTCCGAGCCAATGGGATTGCGTTTGTGCGGCATGGACGAAGATCCTTTCTGGCCGCTGGAGAAATACTCCTCCGCCTCCAGAACTTCGGTTCGCTGAAGATGCCGGATTTCAATGGCCATTTTTTCAATCGAAGATGCCATGATAGCCAAGGTGGTAAAGTATTCCGCATATCTGTCCCGCTGAATGATCTGGGTGGATGCCGGGGCCGGCTTCAGATCCAGTATCTGGCAGACCCTGGCTTCCACCTGAGGGGAAATATTGGCGAAAGTCCCCACCGCCCCAGAAATCTTGCCCACGCTGATGGTTTCAACCGCCCGTTCCATACGACTGCGGTTGCGCCGCATCTCATCGTACCAGACGGCAAGTTTCAGGCCAAAGGTGATAGGCTCAGCATGAATGCCGTGGGATCTGCCGATCATGACCGTCTCTTTGTGTTCCAATGCACGGGTTTTGATGGCGGAGAGCAACTGGTCGCAGTCCGCCAGAATCATCTCGCCGGCATGTTTCAAGAGACAGGCCATACTTGTATCCAGAACATCCGATGAGGTCAACCCAAGGTGGATATAACGGGAATCCGGACCCACGAATTCAGCCACGCTGGTCAAAAATGCAATCACATCATGCCGGGTTTCGGCCTCAATGGCCTCAATGCGGTCAACCGAAAAATTGGCCTTGGCCCGGATGACATTTAAAGCGCTCTGAGGTATTTTTCCGACTTCCGCCATCGCCTGGCAGGCGGCGATTTCCACTTTCAGCCAGGTTCGATATTTATTTTCCTCGGTCCAGACATCGCCCATGAGTTTACGGGTATAACGATTGATCATAACAATTCCTGTAATAAATAGTCCATGACATTGCGGTCATAACGAACAAATCATTGTTCAGCAGGTATCCAAAGGTTTTTTTCATCAAACCGGACGTGGCTGACCTACCGATGATCAACCTGCTTGAACAGTCTTCCACCTTTACCCTGTTAAACGCCTTCCTGCACCGCCTTTTTGTCACAGACAATACGGCTGTCCCCAGGCACCATTAGCGGATCTCCCTCAATGGTGACCTTGAATCCTCTGCTTTCTTCCAGATCCAGAATTTCCCGGCGCTTGCGGTTCAGTAAAAAGAAGGCGACCTCGGACGGGACAATCCCTTTGACCCCGGTAATATCTTCTTTAAGGGTTTCAAGGTTCAGTTGGCGCAAAAATCCCAGTCCCATAGTTTCGGCTGAAGGTGACACCCCTTTCCCCTTGCAGAACCGGCAAGGTTCGTGGCTGCCGAATTCTATGGAGGGACGGATGCGTTGGCGGGACATCTCCAGGAGGCCAAACTTGGATATTTTGCCGAGTTTGGTTTTGGCCTTATCGATTTTGAGATGATTTTTCAGAGCCTTTTCGATATCCAGCTTATGTTTTTGATCCCGCATGTCTATAAAATCCAGGACAAGCAGTCCCCCCAGATCCCGCAATCGTAATTGCCTGGCAATTTCTTCGGCTGCCTCAAGATTGGTCACAAGCGCGGTCTGCTCAATGGATTTATTCTGCGTCGCCTTTCCGGAATTTACGTCAATGGCTACCAGCGCTTCGGTCTGATCGATGACAATGGATCCGCCGGATTTTAAATTCACCCGACTTTCAAAAATTGATGCAATCTGGGTTTCCAGCTCGCATTTGGTAAATATGGGCTTGGGACCTTTGTAGAGCTTGACGATCTTGGTTTGTTTGGGAGAGATGATCTCGATGAATTCCTTGGCGTCACGATAGACACCTGGCTCATCAATAAGAATCTCCGTGATGTCCGGAGTAAAATAATCCCGCAGGGACCGCAGCACCAGATTGCGCTCCTTGTAGAGAAGAGCCGGAGCTTTTTCCTTCATGACGTTGCCCTTGATATTTTTCCAGAGCCGCATCAAATAATTCAAATCCTTGGTGATATCGGTTTTGGTGCAGTCAACTCCCGCAGTACGTACAATGAGGCCGTAGCCTTCCGGCAGTTTGATTCCGGTAATGATTTCCTTGAGCCGTCTTCGCTCCTCTTCGTCTTCAATTTTCCGGGAAATACCGCGATTTTCGCTGCCGGGCATCAGCACCACATGCCTTCCTGCAAGCGAGATAAAGGTGGTCAGCATGGCCCCTTTTTTCATGAACGGTTCCTTGATTACCTGAACCAGAAGCTCCTGACCGCGTTTGACAAGATTTTGAATGGAATATTCCCCTGCGGAAACATCCTGATAATAATCGCTGTGAATTTCACTTTTTTGAAGAAATCCGTGCCGTTCTGCTCCATAATCCACAAAAATCGCCTGAAGACTTGGCTCCACGCGGGTAATGGTGGCTTTGTATATGTTTCCCTGGGTAAATTCGCGGGAAGCAGTTTCAACATAGAATTCTTCGAGTTTGTTGTCTTGTACCTTGGCGATCCGGCATTCTGCTGGATCAATGGCATTAATGATTATTTTACAGCTCATAAATGATTTTGTGGTATCCTCCTTTGTTGATGGAAAAAAGGTTGATGGCTTCATAAAAAGTCCAATATCTGCGTTAAGCTTCATCCTTCGTCATTGCGGCGTACTGGTCGTACGCCTCACTCCTCAGGACTGCTCGCCTTGATCTTGGGCTTTTTAC